>OBJA01000739.1_pt1 | contig 26753 bp, 26 predicted proteins | sample 1519751 | NCBI WGS metagenome assembly OBJA01 (sample SAMEA3881238, study PRJEB22517) | soil metagenome | biome: lake sediment; feature: soda lake sediment; material: sediment, water from around vicinity | place: India | collected 2013-12-23 | depth 3 m
TTTATTCACATTTTATCCTATCCATCTTTCAGATGCGTTGTCTATCAAACCTTGCAGCACGGCTCCCGGGTTTTTCACCTTGCTCAGCAATATCATCGCGGCGATGATGTACGGCTTATTGCCCGCTTCCTTGTAAAGCGGTACACGGTAGCGATCAAACACTGACTCGGCCACCTCGCCCTGCGCGCACGATACGCCGGTGATATCCGCCGGCAGGCAGTGCAGATAAAGCGCCTGCTTGTTCTTCGTCAGGCTCATCATCTCTTCTGTGCATTCCCAATCCTTGTGCTGCGCGTTTTGGGCCAGCAACTCCTTCTCGAGCGCCTTGATACCTTCAAAATCACCGTTGCCATAAAGATTTGTGCGCTTCTCCATCGCGGCAAACGGTGCCCAGCTCTTGGGATATACGATATCCGCGTCCACAAACGCTTCCTTCATGCTGTTGGTCTTTTTAAAGCTGCCGCCTGAGGCCGCCGCGTTTTTGACGGCCACTTGTTCAACCTCGCTCATCACTTCGTAGCCTTCCGGATGCGCGAGCACCACGTCCATGCCAAAGCGGGACATCAGGCCGATCACGCCCTGCGGCACCGACAGCGGCTTGCCGTACGACGGCGAGTAGGCCCAGGTCATCGCGATTTTTTTGCCCTTCAGGTTCTCCGCACAGCCGAAGTGCTTGATGATGTGCAGCATATCCGCCATCGACTGCGTCGGGTGGTCGATATCGCATTGCAGATTCACCAGTGTGGGCCGCTGCTCCAGCACGCCGTCATCATAGCCCTGCTGCACGTATTCCGCCACATTGCGCATATAGGTGTTGCCCTTGCCGATATACATATCGTCCCTGATACCGATGACATCTGCCATAAACGATATCATGTTGGCCGTCTCACGCACCGTTTCGCCGTGCGCAATCTGTGATTTGCCCTCGTCGAGATCCTGCACCGTCAATCCAACCAGGTTGCAGGCACTGGCAAAGCTGAAACGCGTGCGCGTCGAGTTGTCACGAAACAGCGATACGCCAAGGCCGCTGTCGAAAAGACGCGTGGATATGTTGTTCTCACGCATAAGGCGCAGCAGCTCGGCCACTTGGAATACGCCTTCAATCTCATCATCCGTCTTCTGCCATGTCAGCAGAAAATCGTTCAAATACATGTCTTTTAAGTTCAGGCTGTTTATTTTCTCAATTCGTTTGTTCATCTTATTTCTCCGCATATGATTATTTGTTGTCTCTATGACTATAGCATGTGGGAAGCGCCGCGTACACCGCTGCGCATTTTATAAGATCGGCCTTCCATGTCTTCTCATTGGGTGCGTGCGCCTGTGCCTCCTTGCCGGGTCCAAAGCCGATACAGGGTATGCCAAAGCGGCCCATAATCGATACGCCGTTGGTCGAGAACGTCCATTTGTCCACAACGGGCGTGCCATACATGCCTTCATACGCCTCCACCATCGAAGTGGTGGTGATGTGATCCTCGGGCGATACCCATGTTGGGAAGTAACAGTCGGTCGGGTAAACGAGGCCGGTGTAGGAAGGCTTCTCATATTTGTACATCGATACCACAGCTTCGTACTTCTTTACAGCCGGCAACGCTCTGATTTCGTCCAGAGCAAGCTCATACGTCTCGCCGTCCGTCAGACGCCGATCGATGGATACAGAGCAGCTGTCCGCCACCGCGCAGCGCGATGGTGATGTGAAGAATATTTCAGAAACCGCAAGCGTGCCTTTGCCAAGGAACGGGTCAAAATGCAGCCTGTCGTTGAGCGCCTTAACCTCAGAGATGATCTGTGCCATCTTGTATATCGCGTTGTCGCCGCGCTCCGGCGCGCTGCCGTGACAAGAGATGCCCTTCACATCCACGCGTATTTCCATGCGGCCGCGCTGTCCGCGGTAGATATTGCCGTCCGTCGGCTCGGTGATCACCACGAATTCAGGCTTTACCTTATCTTCATTGATAATATACTGCCAGCAAAGGCCGTCGCAATCTTCCTCCTGAACCGTACCCGTCACCAATACAGTGTAACCAGCCAGCAGCTTCTGATCCTTCATGATCTTCGCGCCGTACACCGCACTGACGATACCGCCCAGCTGATCGGACGCGCCGCGGCCGCCGATCTCTTCGTCGTTCTCATATCCCTGATATGGGTCAAAAGTCCAGTTATCGATGTTGCCGACGCCCACCGTATCGATGTGCGCATCGTAAGCGATAATTTTATCCCCGTCTCCCATATAGCCCAGTATGTTGCCCATCTTGTCGATCTCAATTCTGTCGAAATCAAGAGCCTCCATCTCCTGCTTGATGCGCAAGATGACTTTTTCCTCGTCTGCGCTCTCGCCGGGTATGGCAATCAGGTCTCTTAAAAACTTCGTCATCGACGGTTCGTATTCACCGGCTGCTTTCTTGATCAATGCATAATCCATATGACTTGCCCCTTCATGTTTTTCAATATGCAATAGGACATGATGCCCTATCTAATGCCATTATGTGTGGATTTATCGCCTTTCTATCCATTCTCGATGCGCTGTTCAGCAAATTCAAAATACAAAATTATTGTTCTTATCTAAAATATTTTTATATACTGAATGTATCATGTTCATACGGCTTTGTCAAACGCAAGAACGTCATAAAAACAGCATTTTGTTGCACTGTTTAGGCCGTTGATTTGGGATTGTTAACAAACCGGCCATTGTGATGATTTCTTTTTTCATTTACAATAAACAAAAAGTCTTTCTCTGACACGGAGATAAAATGATCATCGCGATTGTGGGCGCAGGCGGCAAGACAAGTATTGGCAGCCATATCGGCGAAAGCCTTGCGCAATTGGGGCGGCATACGCTGCTGACCACCACCACAAAAATATACAAACCCGATGGCGAGTCCGTCTATATTGGCAAGGCGGCGCATATTCATGCCGATTCCTGCTATATGGTGGCGGCAAACAGGCTGCTGCCAAGCGGCAAGCTTGAGGGTTATGCTGCGCAGGATATAAAGACGATAGCGGAATTGTGCATGTTCGACGTGATACTCGCAGAAGCTGACGGAGCCGCCGGAAAGCCTGTAAAAGCGCCAAGCGAAAGCGAGCCTGTTTATCCCTTGGCTGTAGATCTTATTATCGGCGTCATCGGTGCGGATTGTCTGGGCCAGCCTGTAACAGAAGAAAATGTGCATCGCAGCGCGCTTTTTTGTAAGGTGACGGGCGCGCATGAAGGCGAGCCGATCACAGCGCGGCACATTATCAGCCTGATCTCACACACCGACGGGCTTTTCCGCCACGCAGACCCTGCCGTTCCCAAGGTTGTTTTTTTGAACAAGTGCGATACAATGGATGAAAGAGCAAAGCTGCAAGCCAAAGATATAGACAAACTGTCGCCGTACCCGATGATGCTGACCGGATATAACCAAAACTGGTTCGGCGAATTCTGCCGTCGTTTCATAGACATCGGCTAAGCAGCAAGCAGCAAAAAAGGAGACTGATATGCTTATCGAACGCATACCCGAGCTGATCGCGAATAACAAGACCGTCGCGCTGGTTACCGTCACGGCTGCCAGCGGCTCGACGCCTGGGTAAAGAGATGCTTGTGGAGCAAGCCGGACTGATCGACGGCACCATCGGCGGCGGTAATCTGGAGTATGTGTCCATCAAAAAGGCTCAGAAATGCCTGGAGCGCGGCCAGAGCACAACGGCCCATTTTGATCTGAAGGAGGATCTTGGCATGGAGTGCGGCGGCGCGGTGGATATATTCATCAAGGTGTACAGCCCTGCCGTTAGTCTGGTGCTTGTGGGCGCGGGCCACATCGGCCGGGTGCTGTACCAATATGCGCAGACGCTTGGCTATGATGTGGTCGTGATCGATGATCGGGCGGAGGTGGCAACGCATAAGCATTTTCCAAGCGCCAAAAAGTTACTGGTGGGCGACATCGGCGTATCATGCGAAAAGCTCTCCATAGCGCCTTCCGCCACATACATTGTTATCGCGACGCACGGACACAAGTGCGACGAAATCGCGCTCTATCATATGATACAGAAAAACCCCAGGTATATCGGTGTGATCGGCAGCCGCAACAAGGTGGCCACGATGATGTCGAGCCTTAAAGGCAAAGGCATCCCGCAGGAAAAGCTAGATGCGGTTTACGCTCCCATCGGTCTTGCGCTTGGCGGCGGTCAGCCTGCGGAAATCGCCGTTTCCATCATCAGCGAAATACTGCTTGTCAAAAACGGCGGGCGTACCGCTCATAAGAGATCAATCGGGTGATCGATCCGCCACGGCTGAAAAGGTAACCAAATAAACAGAGGGCAACATAACTATCGTACAAAATTGACAGCCTACATCCTTTATTCTATAATTAATTCAATGATCATTCCCCGCGTTTCGCACATTCTTTTATCCGACTATTCAATATAAAGGAGGTTGACTATGGTGTTTGGCAAAAAAGCAAAACTTCTGGTGGCGCTGTTATTGGCACTTTGTACCGTAATTGCAATGACGGCGTGCCGCACTGAAACGCCCAAGGCCGACTTACCCAAAATGACGCTTGAAGAGCTCAGTGTTTACAACGGCAAAGATGGACAGCCCGCATACATCGCTGTTGACGGTGTGGTATATGATGTCTCAAACGTATCTCAATGGCGTGACGGCGAACACAACGGCTTTATTGCAGGCGGGGATTTAACGGAAGAGATAAAAACACTATCTCCGCACGGCACCTCAAAGCTAAGTGGCTTGCCCGTTGTTGCGGAGCTGGTGTCATAGGAGGGACAACATCATGTATGCTTTTTTGGGCTGGTTGCTGGTCATCATTGTTATTGTCATGACGGCGCCGTTTTGGCTGCGCGGCATCAGCAGACTGACGGGATGGAAGGGAGCCGCCAATAGCCGCTTAATAAAAATTCTGCGCGCCGTTCACAAGCCGCTTGGCGCATCTGCCGTCGTGCTGGTGATCGTGCATGGTTTTCTGGCTTTGGGCGCTTTTCCGGCTGCATACGGGAACGCTGGCGGGCCTGCTTCTTATCATCACGGCAGTGTTTGGCGGCACATTCCTTCGGTTGAAGAAAAAGAGGCTGTTTTCACTGCACAAGACTGCGGCGTTGCTGCTTGCGGTCTTTGTGCTTGTGCATTTGCTGTTTCCCTCAGCCATCTATTCTCTGCTGGGCGTTTGATTCGAAAGCTTGTCCGTTTGCCCTTTGCGGTTGTCCACCTTGTCGTAGGTATAGCTGGTGTTCACCGTTTCGACGGCGGCACCGCGAGGTAGTGTATTAATCTTTTTCCATTATTCTTATGCTTCAAGATTGAATGAATATAATAGCTGGTATGGCCCTCCAGAGAAAATATGCACTAGGTTTAAAAAGCCCTATAGTGGAGTTATTTCTATAATTAACTTTGAATTAACCAGGAACCTCACATCATATCTTTCACCAATTGATACATAAGAATTTAATCGGTAACCATCGTAAACATAACTGTTCGAGTCTATTATAATAAACGATGTCTTTGCTTTAGAATACGTACCCTCAATTTCACCACTAATACTATCAGATACCATTTCAACACTATCTTTTCTTAATTGATTAGACAAAATGTTTGCATTGATAGCCTCTGCAGAAGAATTTATTAATAAATACAAAACTGTAACCATTGGAATGATAATCTTAACTACGTGGTTAAACATTCTTTTTTTCATTTTTATCAATGTGATAAAGAGAGCAATCAAAATACATAACAACACAAATGATATTATGTAACTATTTTTTGCTAGACCCATATTACTATTACTCATTTCCAATACTGCATTTGCGTCCATAAGCCCTCCAACTAAAACTCATTATTCATGAAGTTTGCATTGCCTGTACGCACCTGATTACCAAACTCGTTGTAACCGAGTGTATATAAAGACTATGTCCTTTCTATAATCTCTGATTTTTCAAACAGCATATCAATATACTCTTCGTATTGATCGTATACATCCATTAAAAACTGTATAAATTCTTTTTCATTTGTGCCATCAAATTTTATACGCTCACCCTTGTACTTATCACCAAAAATCGAAAGCCTATATTTATAGGCTAGTTCGTATCTCCAAAACTCCGCAAATACAGTATCAACACATTCTTTGTAAGTCATATTGTAATCTTTTGCTACATCATCAATAATTGAAACGATATTGATTTCCTGGCAATCATCTAGTGATACCTTAAAATCTCTATCCCTTGCACGTTGTATAATTTTGTCGCCTTGGAACACTATAGAATCCCAGTTTTCAATTTCGTTTTTGCGTATATAGTCCAAGTATATAACATTCTTGTAATAATCCCTTCTCAATTCTGCATCGATAAACTTTATTAGTTTTTCCGACCTCAAATAATCAATTTTGTAACCTATCAATTTCACTACATATGTACCGATATAGTATATATCGTCAGAACGAGCTTCATCATATGAGAAAATGGGTTCGCTTCCATTACTATATATTAATTTATTGTATTTTGTCTTCATGTCTATATATGCTGACATTTGTTTCATATAGATAGGTCGCCCATTAATATAAGCAACAATATCCGGGTTTTCAAAAGAATAATTAATAACATCATCTGTATCTTCTAAAGAATTATAATTAACCTCACATCCCGTTATTATAATCAAGATAAGTATAACTATTATAAATATCCTCATTTTTTATTTACTCTCCTTAATTATCAATCTGACGCTGCCCTTGAACGTCACTTTGTTTTAGGAAGCCTGCGTCGCCGTTCTGCGTCTTGTTGCCGAACTCATCATAGTTGTATCCAGTTATCAAGGTGCCGTCCGGTGCGATGACGTTGGTCAAGGTGCCGTCCGGTGCGATGACGTTGGTCACGCTGCCGCGCATGTCGTAGTTATAGAAGTAGTATTTATCCGCGTATGGGCTGGGTTCCGCCACGTTCGGGTCTTGGAAACGCAGCGATGCGATGATCTTGCCGCCCGGGTCGAGTATGTTCTCGGTCAGCAGATTATGGTTCTGGTTGATCGTGAACACCGTCTATTATCAATCTTTTTGTTTATCCTTAATATTCTTTTTACGATATAGAAATATTGATACTCCCATAATCACAATTGATACTAAATACAGTCTTCCAATCCATGGATATAGATCAGGAAAACCTAATATGTTGTTCGTAGATAAATACATAATGACCGATACAATGAATACAAATATACACGATATTAACAATGCAATTCTCATATTATTTATCCTTCCATAAGCTTCGGGCGTGGATATAGACACCGCCATTATCTGATTACGTTGATCGCATACATTGTATAATTATTTAATCACATATTTGTTATAGATTTAAAAGTTATTTCTTTGTTGCCTGTTTTTTATTGTTTTAATTATATCTATGATTGATATAATTGGCAACAAGCCAAGTGAACCGATTAAGATATAACCGATCCATGGATCACGGACAGGAGAAATCCAGACATCAAATCTATTAATACGAGGAAAACCCATATACATGCGTCACTATGATTATTTTTCTCATTCTAACTCCTTACTACTTTCAACGTTTCCTTTATGACTCGAAAATATCAACGATAAAACGACAGTGGCTGAAAAAGATGTAATAAGAAATATTGCAATTATGATTGTCGTTGCTCGTTTCCATTTCACTTTATATTTTCTCCACACTATCTAAATTGACTGCATTGTCTTGCAGTTGGCTTCTTTGGCTATCGCTTGTTGCTTCACAAAGGCATCAGCTTGTCCACTATGCTCGCTCTTCTTGAAAAATTTGTCCCGTTTGCCGTTTGCGTTTTGTGGTTGTCAGCCTTGTCGTAGGTGTAGCCGGTGGTGTCGGTGCCGATGGTGGACTGCGTTATGCGGCCGATGGCGTCGTAGGTATAGCTTTTGTTGACCGTTTCGGCATCCGTGCCGTAATGCGTCATCGCGGTTTCCGACGAGATGTAGCCGCGCTTGTCGAACTCTAAGCATTAACGCGTATATTTGTTCTTTCCACTCTTTAGCTTTATACAATATTTTAATAATTGCAATAATATCATACCAAGAACTAAAAAGAAAGCAATGGTTATTTCATTTTCAATATCAATAAAAAATACAAACATGGTAAATATTGCGGCTACAATTATATAATAAATAAAAAGCAATAGATTAATTAGTTTCATAAACGTTCTCATCCTTTATTAATTATAGTATTGATATTTTTAACTACCTCTGACGGTAATTACTATGCCAAGGATCAGGCTCAAACCCTTTGCCGCCGTGTGGATTAGTAATAGCATAAGGGTAACTACCATATTCCGTGCTGCCGTCCCACGGATAATAAACTGTAATTTCACCATTTGCTCTACCTTCAAATTTTTGAGTTACTGCTATAACACCTTTTTCTTGACTCGCTATTTTACCAAAATAATCTACATCAATTTTATCAACTGTTTTACTATACAATCTTGCTTCTTCAATAGCCCATATTGCCTGTTTCATATATGGTGCTTTTGCGCTACCTTCTTAATCATTGAAATGCCTGCAGCACCAAACAAGCCGTAATCAACAAGGTCTAAACCATTTAATGCTTCCAATTTTCTAACATACTCATTTTGAGCGTCTCTATGTGTATAATATGTTACATTCGTCTGCGATACATTGACTCCTCCTCCAAATAATAAATACCGATTATTGTAATCACCGCCATCAGGCAGATATTGTCCCTTCCCCTCCTCATTCGGTGTAGACGCAGGCATCGGTGTAGAAGTCGGCTTTGGTGTAGAAGCCGGCGCAGGCGTAGCTGCAGGTTTGCTTTTCGCCTTCAGCGTCCCCGAATAACCCTTTTACGGTCCAGCATCCTTTGCCGCATTAGCGATCATGCTGTCTAATGATGCACTTGCTTTGCTGCCAAGCGCATTCTTTGCCTTTGTCATTTCTAGAAGCGCCACTGTCGCGCTATGCCCTGTCGGGTCGATAAAGTTCGTCGGGTTATTCATGGTATACGTATACAGATGTTGCGTCCACGGGTTTATCGCATTGCCCGAGTAGAAATCCTCACGAACAAAGCGTAAACAACGCTCAATAAAATACATTCGTTTGTTTAAACTGTGCTGCTTGATCTAATTTGTTAGAGCAGTGATGCCGAGCTTTGTGGCAAGGTCGCAATCCACCACATAGCAAGGGCCGCTGCCGTCTCCCCACGGGTCTGCAAGATAAGCCAGCCATTCACTGTCATTCATTTCTCTTACGACTTCAGAATAGTGATTGTTCTCACCAAAGGGTAATACGGTTGTTTCTATAAGAAAGTATTCTCCAGAGCCTTCCCATGTCTCAACTGCCACTTGTGCATGGCCGGGCGGAAAAACGAGCATCACATGCATGCCTGCAGACTGCAGTGCGCTGGCCATGACAAGCGATGTTTCGATACAGATGCCGCTTTTGCTTTTCAACACATCATCGGGAAGCAGTACACGTTGGTGATACCCTTCGGTCATCGAAAACGCGCCGACATTATAACGCACGCCCATATCGCTCATCGCACCCTGTATACCAAGTATCTGATAAAGCACATTATATTCACGTTCATTCGCACCGAACATGGATGATAGCTGATAGCCTTGGAGCGTGTTAAAAGCGCCTTGCGAGTCTTGTGTCAGCCACTCTATGGCATTTCGCCGAAGCTCGAGTATCCCTTCGGATTCCGGCGTCAGCCAAGCAAGTGCGTTATCAAGGTTGTATTTGCCAAACTTATCTTCCCAGAGTATAAAGTCGAATTTGCTCATCAGCTTGATCTGCGCACTTTCCTTGACGTACAGTTTGCCAGATTCCATATCGGTGACGGAAAACACAAGCTGCGCATCCTTGCTTGAATCAAGGCTCAGTTCACCCGTTAATACCGGCGGCTTGATGTACAGCTGCGTAATCTGCTCACTGAGCGTGAATTTTTGCTCATAGGCCTGTGTAAACCCCGGGATCTCCACACTCACCAATACATTTGAATCACCGCCCTCGGAAGTGGCCTTGAAAATGATAACCGAATCCATCGACGGGTACAGCGAAGGGTAGATTTTATCGGCATACTCAAAGTCAACATCCACCGTTTTTTCTGCAGATAGATAACTGTATTTGATTTCAGGCAGCGCAGATGCCGATTGCGTCCCACCCAGCAGAAAGATGAACAAGGCCGCAACAAGAGCCGTTCCAAGAACGCAAATGAGCACGATGAGCAGCGCTTTGCTGTCTTTTTTGGGTTTTGATTGATTTGGCTGCGGCTGTGCGTATGGCGGCTGCGTATAAACACGCGGCTGCACCGGCTGCGGCGCTTGTTGTACGAAAGGCTGTGTCGCCTGCGGTGTATGCACTGCGGCTTGGGCAGGCTTTGCATCAGGCGTCAGCGCTGTTCCGCATTTCGCGCAGAACTTCTCGCTATCGCTGGTTTTTGATCCGCATTTTGAACAAAACATGGTATGCCTCCTTAGCCGGCGTGCTTGATCAGCTTGCCTATATTTGTTTTGAGTTCACTGTTAAGAACAGCCAGGCTGGTATTAAGCCGCTCCAGAACCTTTTTGTACTGATGATTTATATCCTCTGATAACAGTATGGTGTATTCGGTCATTTGCAGATCAAGCCGCTCAATCAGCGCATCGATGGAATATGCGCGCAGCACATCATTAACACCATAGTATTGCAGGCAAACCACTGTGTAGCTTGTTTCAAGAACCGTATTGTATAAACCAAAATGACGAACAAAGTGCGCAAACGTCTGCTCCATAAAGGGCGGGCAATCGATGGCGTTCAGATTCTCCATGACATCCCCACACGCATAATACATATCTGCAATCATGCTGTCATAATCAGTGTATAGCGTATAATCAAATTCGGAAAGCGGCCTTAAGGCAGCCTCTAAGTCGAAATAGAAGTCGTAAATACGCATGAGATCTTTGAGGGCTGCGGTCGTTTTAGAGAAGTAATGCTGCGCGGCAGCAATCGTGTCATCAACTTCAACGATGTCCGTCATCGCAATAGCGTCAACGCGATCTTTCATTTTTTCGAATTGAGTGATATGGCCATCAAGTTCGTCAGCCATTGCACGTATTTCATCGAAACTGTCATCGGAATACTCAGCTTGTGCAATGGTGCTGTTTTTCATGGCATCGATTTCTTCGTTTGTGACACTGATCTGCCATTCAATTGTAGACTTCACATCCAAGAGAATTGTATCCGCTTCTTCAAGATACTCATTGATAAGCTTTAAGTTTTTTGTGTCATAGCCTAAAGTGCCAGAAACACTGCCGCAACCCAAACACATGAGCAAGGCGAGTGTAAGGAGAATGCATATAACCCGTTTCATAATTCTCTCCTGCATAATAAGAATCGCACGTGTACTTTTCTGCATAAACCCTTATTTCGGATTGCAGAAAAATATATACCATATATATATCATATATACCTTTGAATTTCTACGGATTATACGTTCTTTAAAGAATTTTTGAATTAGACTGGGGTTTTAGATTACTTCTTTTGAATGAGGAACTTCTGATGACGCGTTTGGGATTGTCGTAGTCGATAGAAAGCTCTCCTCAAATTGCTTTTGAAATCGTGCTTTAAATGCATTTACTCGATTTTTATTTTATCAATAAAATGAACTTCGCCATTAAACGAAACATTGAACACCCGTCAAGTTCGATTGTTATAATATAAAGGTGGTTATTATAAATTTGTATTTCTTCTATATTCCCATCAGCAAAACCATCAATGACATGCTCAGTTGTCTCAACATTTTCTAAGCTTAATACCTCAAACACATGACGTTCATCGACCATTTCGTCGTAAATCATATATTTTTGGTCTGGTGACAAGTATCCACTTTTTCTTTTATGTATGTTTCCATCCCTTACGTCAACCACGTTTAATCCCATATGTTGAAACGGGCTATAATTTTGCATTTTGAGGTTCGGATAATACGATAGATAATGCTCGCCTAAATGCGCAATTTCTGATATCGTATCGTCTTCTATATAGAAACTATTTAAGCTTTGATTTTTGTCCAAGTAGTAAATATGCTCAGCACTAATGTAAACGATATATCGAAAGTTGCTGATAACGGAAATATCATTGTCCTCATCACACCTGTAAAGAGTATTAGCTGTAGAGATATAAAAGTGATCATTCACATCAAAAAACATCTCGTAAACCCAACAATCCGTAGCCTTGAAAAGCTTGATTTTATCCGTAGCCTTAGAATATTGATATATATTTACAACATATCCTTCAACATCTTCTTCTCTCGTAATGAAGTAATACTCGTCGCCTTTTAATAATGAGACTTTGCCAAATGGTAAACTTATTTCATAATCATGCTCCATGCTCGTGGGTGTCGGTAAATCAGCCGGTTCTGGTGTCGCAGGTTCCGTAACCATTGGCGTCGCTTCGGGGCTTGGCTCCGGCGTTACATCTCCTGCATTTTCCGAATTGCATCCAGATAACATCACAATAATCATAACAAGTGCTGATAATTTTTTCATACTCTCTCCTTCAATTACTTCACCACAAAGAAATCATTGATCTTTTCAACAATATCTTTTTCCATGAACCGCTTCGGGATAATGATTGCAACATCGCTATTTATGACAATAAACAAGTACGATTTTGTTTCAAACAATCTCTGAATAGACCCTTTTGGGATGTTATATATTTTGTCATGCTTAAAGTAGATAATTCCATCTCTATGGAATACTGCTTTTCTGTTTTCATTTGATTGCTCTGCAAACATCTTTCTGACAAGTATTTGATCTCTTAAAACGAATATCAACATAGCCGCAAAAAACACCAATAATGATGCTGGCGAGGGCAGTATAAGAATAATAAACAAATAACTTAATGCTAACAAAATCAACACCGTCACAACTTTAGGTTTGCTTTGTATACGTGCCCAATTTACATATGCGACCAAGTCCTTTTTTTGTATATGATAATTGACTTCTAGTGAATCAATCTCTTTAACGTGCTCATGCATTGTTTCAAACTGCGCTAGTTGGTCATTCGTTTTTTGAATTTCAGCCAATAATATGGCCATTTTAAATGGCTGTTTCTTCAATGCGCGCTGTTGCATTTGATTTGCTTTTTCAACATCATTATTCTTAAATGCTTTCACAATCTTTTTTACGTGTCTTTTCACAAACATATTGTAATACAATATGTATAATACATATGTTAATGCCAAAGGAATTGTCAAATTAATTATATCAAGCAATAGCACCATTTTATTGTCTCCATCCAAAATGGCTCATAATATCTTGTCGATTAATAACCATTTCATTTTTATCATCAATTTGTACTGTGATTTCATACCTCTCAGGTAAACTTTCAAAAACATCAATCCACGTATCTCCAAAGCCTTCAATTTTTCTTAATGGGTTGCCTAGATGATCTATAACGTTAAAATCTGTTTTATCATTTGGGGAGAGATCGACAACAATAATCCGTACAACATAATCTTTTACCTTTTTTGAGATTTGTACAGAAACCATAGCCTTATTCGAAATTGTACGAAGTGAATAGTAATCATTTTTCCGGCAAAATATCGATTGCGGCAATTCAAACATGAACCCAGAATTATTATTTCTATATCCGATGTGCTGTTCTCTTCCTTTACCCGTTTCAACCCAAACAAATAGCGTGTCGTTTATAATTTCATAATTGTAATCCAAGAGCTTATCATTATCATAAACAGGCAGTTCTTTTCTTATCACCTCATCAGGAGTTAAATCGATATTAACTGGGGCTTGTTCAACCTTAATAGGGGTAATTACGAAAGCCATAACCACATATAAAGCAATAAATATTAGAATAAAAACAGCTCTCTCGATTTTGATGCTAATCATACATCTCTCCAAATATACTGTAGACGTGTATTTTTTATTTTTCTTCACCGTCTGATGTATAACCTTTTAAATTTCTTCTTAGCCGCATGATCAATAAAACAATGGTCCATATTACGGAAACTATCAGCATTATCCTAAGCACCCATGCTGTTACCCCTTCTTCAAGAGAAACAAATATTCCAACTCCGTTTTCCCTTAATAAATTAGTTGTAAATATAACCAGCATTATAACATGAAACATAGTATATGCTTTTGAATTCTTTTCTTTTGTTATCATGATAGTTCATCTCATTTTCTTAATCGTAGTAATCTATTATCGAAAATGCGCATGTCGTAGTTGTAGAAGTCGTATTTGTCGGCGCAGGGGCTGGGGTCGGGCACGTTCGGGTCTTGGAGCTTGTGATTGTTAAATACCTATTGGTTGCTCGCGACGCTTCTAATCATAATGTCTATTCATATCAGTAAATGTATCTTTCCCGTATAAACATTCTAAATGATTATAGTATTTTTTTGCTATTTCCTCGTGATCCATGTATCGGGCTGCAAAATAGATAAAGGTCATATGTGTATTTATATCATCATCGTTCTCATAGTAAATATAATTCTCATCGAATTGTTCTGAAATAATTTCCAAGTGTCTATATCTATCTGCTTGAGATAAAAATCCATTATTATAATCATCTGTTATTAGTGATAATTCAAATAACAGAATATCTATTTTCACTTTATTATATGGGCATTTTTCTGCAATGGCATACGCCCAAGATGATCTCTCTTGATAATCAACACTTATTTCTAATAATGACTTTGCATATTCTAAATACTCATTTTCCTTGCTTTTTTCAGTTGTTTCATTTTGCCATAAAACCTCAAAATAAAGTTTATAATACTTCATACGAATAATATTATATTCTGAAACATTAATACGATAATTTAGAAACTCACATATTAAGTTTAAATATCTTTCATCTTTTGATTTTTCATATTCGTCTATAAGATTATTGAATGCATCAATTTCATCAACAAAATTCGATTTTAGTGCCAATTCAAGATAGTCTTTTATTAATTTATTCCTTTCCGAGACAATCATATCATCATATAAAATCTCAGTAATACTAGCGCTAATATCAATAGGAAAATCGTTAGAATTAATACTGTTTATATAATCCTCTATAAACTCTTTTTCCCATGGCTCATCTAAAGTAAATGGAAAATAATAAAGAACAGCATTTGATATTAATTCGATTTTCTCTTTAACAGAATCTCCTGAGAGCTTTTTATCCTGATTATTGCCCACATTTGTATCAATATCACAACCTACCATTGTTAATAATGCTATCAATGTTGTAATGCTAATAATAAATTTATTAAATTTGTGCATTATCATTACTATATGCCTCCTACGTAAACAAATACTTAATTTGCAACTGCTTTTGTAACTAAATCGGCAATATCCTTCTTATACTCCCTACCCCAAAGCTTACTAGCCTCACCAACCCATATTGTACATAAATCACGCGCTTTCGCTTGTTCTGTTTCTGTTAAATCATCATAGTAAACACCTGATCTAATACCAAATGATTTACCTATTTCTTGAGTTGATACTGCAACTCTTTCAAACTCATCATCAAGTGTCAATCTTGCAAGTGGCTCCCACGTTATTGCTTGCCTTGGTATATTCCCGTTATTTATGTTAGTTTTAAGCGCACCGACATTAACTATATTTTTAGTATAATTTAATTGTCGATCCAATATAGATTTGCCAGTTGTACCAATGTCAATTAGCAAGAAATCAGTGCCTAATTTATTACCTGTATTAGGTATTATCATATCATAAACTTGGCCTTCAACATATCCAATAATTATCTCATCGATTGAGACACATATTGATTTCCACTATTATTGTCAAAATCCGGCGAGGGCGTACCTGTAGGTTTCGGCGTTCCATTTTGCCCACTTCCACTACCCGCAGCTGGCTTCGGTCTCTCTATGAGTTCGCCTTTGCTATTGACTCCACTATATGTGATTGAATCAACTTGCTGTAATTTGCCATTTATCATAGCGTAAAAGAAGTGCCCCGTCGGGTCAATCATGTTGGCCGGATTATTCCCGCAATACGCATACAGATGCTGCGTCCACGGATCGTACGCATTGCCGGAGTAGCTGTCCTGACTGATGAAGCGGCCTGTCCCGGGTTATAATACCGTGCGTGAAGAGCCTGCTCCAACAAAGTATGGTTCTGGTCGGTCGTGAACACATCGTCGCCGTTCCTGTATATTGATACTTTGTTATGATGCTATTCTGCCTTTTTTATATTCGGATGCTTTATATATACATAATCCAATGATTATTAAGTATTGGATTATTTTCAAAACGTCAATGGTCTGTGTAATTGCATAATACATATCAATGTTTCTTTCAATTATATACAATAGCCTGAAGAAAACTATTCTCGTCATTCGGATTATCAATACTAAGACAATTAGATAAAAGCATATTAATTTTTGCCTAATTTTAAAAAATAAATAAATTATAGATGCAATAATTATCGTTAACACAATTATTAACTCAATCATTTTTATGCTCCTTGTTTTTTACAGCAAATAGTATCATTGCAAAGCATAATACAACAACCGACAGTAATAAAGTCACAGAGTTATAGACTTCATTTTCAAATAAATAAAACCGACTTCGGACAATCTCTAATATCCAAAAAATCAAAACTGCAATAAATAATTTAACTTTCTTAATACTCAATACTATAGCAATTATCAATCCACATAGCATTATTATATCCATATTTTAATCCTTTCTATTGTTAATCGATGTGGGCTGAAGTTTTACATCATGAGAATCTTTGTTTTCAAATATCGGCACTTTAGCTTTCAGTAAGCTATGATTATTCTCCATAAAATCCTGTTGTATCATATATTAATTATTGTCTTACCATCTTGATTAAGTTTTACTATTATAATACTTTGTTGTGGTGTAATTTTCAACCTTTTTGACGCGCTGGCCTATGGCGTTGTAGATGTTCTGGCCGCTCTGCGTGTTGTGCATCACATAACAAAAGATGAGCGCCTGATCAACGATCAGACGCTCATAATGCTTCGCTTCTAAATTACTGAACTCTATTTGACTGTCACTGTGCACGATTTTTGATGTCCGTAGCTCGTTGTCGCTGTGATGACAGCAGTGCCCGGCGATATCGCTTTCACTTTTCCTTTCGCGTCAACTGTGGCAATTGCGGGATTGCTGCTCTTCCATGTCACAGCCTTATAATCCGTGTTTTTGGGTGCAACGGTGGCTCTTAGCGTAGCCGTTCTGCCTGGCTTGATCGACAGCGACGTCTTTGACAGCGTGACACCTGTGGGGAAAATGGGCGTTACTGTGACGATACAGCTCACTGATACGTTGCTCCCGTCTCTCGCGGTGCATGTGATCACAGCCGTGCCGCCCGCCTTGCCCGTCACCACGCCCGAGCTGGATACGGCAGCCACTTTTTTGTTGCTGGATACCCACTTTACCTTCTTGCTGCTCGCGGTAGCCGGTGCAAACGAGGGCGTCAACTTCACTTTCTGTGCTCGCGCTATGGTGACATCACTAAGGTTCAGCGAGATAGATTCAACCGGCTGAGTGACAGTGACCGTTTTTTTGACCGTCGTGATCTTTGTCTTGACCCTTCCCCTGCTGTCTGTTTTCGCACAGACGATTCTGGCCGTCACCGTCGCTTTACCGCCCGCGAGGAAGGTGACATGGCCGCTTGCATCCACCGCCGCCACAGACGGTTTGCTGGATGAATAGGTCACTGATTGCGTCGTATAGCCTTTGGGTGCGGCGGGAGGGATGATGGTTATGGCGGTTCCCGCATTGGCTCTTGACGGTATCTTCTTGGCTGCAACGCTGCCTAAGTGCGTTGGCTGTCCGGCACTGACACTGCATGTTGCCACATTGCTTGGGTATCCTGCGTCACGCACCGCTGCTGTGTATGTGCCTGCGGCCAACCCGCCGAACACGCCTGAACTGTGCCAGCTTGCGCCGCCGTTGATGGAGTACTGATATGTGCCGCTGTTTCCGCCTGATGCCGTGATCGTGACGGAGCCATTTGCGCCGCCATACAGCGTGGCATTTGTTTTCGAGCAGCTGATGCCTACCCGTGTGAGCGCCGTGAATTGCGCGATAAGCGTTCTGCTTTGCGTGACAACAAATGTATAGTTTGCGTTGGCAGAGACTTGCGTTCCGCCTTCTGTCCAGCCCACAAAACGATATCCCTGGTTCGGCACGGCTGTGAGCGCAGCTGATGTCCCGCTGATGTAAGAGCCGCCGCCTGACACACTGCCGTAGGACGCATTATTGGCGGATGCTGAGATCAAATATGTGATCTCCTGTACTGTGACTTTGCATGTCCCTGATACAACCTGCGCCGTTTTGCTGCCTGTCGCATCGTTGTCTGTATTTGTAACAACACAGTAGTAATACGTCGTCCCGACTGCATCCGTCGGTGCTATGCAGGTCTTTTGCGTTGCGCCTGTGATTAATGTGCCGTTGGTGTTGCTGTTTGCAGCATTGCTGTACCATTGATAGGACAGCGTGCCCTTGGTGACGCTGGCCTGAACCGTCAGTTCAGCTACACCGCCTTTGTTTACCGTCACGTTGGCAGGCTGGCCGGTGATGTTTGGCAGCTCTGCGTTTGTCAATGCATTGACCACAACCTTTGCGGTTTGACTGACGGCTTGTGCCGTTATGCTGCCTGTTGCATCATTGTCCGTATTCGTAATAATACAGTAGTAATACGTCGTCCCGACTGCATCCGTCGGAGCGCTGCAGGTCTCTTGTATTGCGTCTGTGATTAATGTCCCGTTGGTGTTGCTGTCCGCAGTGTGGCTGTACCACTGATAGGACAGCGTGCCCTTGGTGACGCTGGCCTGCACCGTCAACTCAGCTACCTCGCCCTCATTTACCGTCACGTTGGCAGGCTGGCCGGTGATGTTCGGCAGCTCTGCATCCGTTGCCGTTTGAGTGGCATCAAACGCATAACTGGCTGTCAGCGTACCGTCAGCGTTGCAAATCACTTGTGCCGCCTGTCCGTTGATGGTGACCGTCGCGTCTTCCATAAACGCATAACCGGCCTGCGGTGTCAGCGTCACGCTCGCGGTGTATTGCGTATTGTAGTCAAACGGATTGTCATCGGGAGCCCATGTAACCGATGAGGCTGTCACGCCCGCAGTGGTAACCGCTGCGCTCGAATCCGGCACTGCCCCCGCCACAGGTTCCGCTACCGTTAGCTCTGCGCCGCTTATGGGCTGGGCCTGCGTTGCATCAAACGCATAACTGGCTGTCAGCGTACCGTCGGCGTTGCAGATCACTTGCGCCGCCTGTCCGTTGATGGTGACTGTCACGTCTTCCGAAAACGCATAACCGGCCTGCGGTGTCAGCGTCACGCTCGCGGTGTATTGCGTATTGTAGCCAAACGGATTGTCATCGGGTTCCCATGAAACTTGGGAAATTGCAACACCCTCGGTCGATATGGCGGCCGTCGTATCCGGCGATGCACCGGCTTGCGGCGTATCGATGTCCGTAACGGCGGCGCTGCTGATGGGTGTGGGGAGAACTTCTATCTGTTTATACAGGTACATTTTATCTTTGGAAGACGATGAGGATGAGACTGTAAAATAAATGTTGCCACCGCTGTCCGTTGTTTGATACAAGTAATTGTAACTGCCAACGCTGTTTATAATTCGAAAATAATGCTGGCTGCTGTCATATTCCCAGTCAGTGTAAGGTGCACCGGCATCCGTGTCCTGCAGCTTAACACCGCTGGGTGAGCCGCTGAGTCGAGTCAGAAAGCTGCCGCCGTTCTTGACATTGTACCCGCTGCCATCGGCAGTGAATACGAAAAGCACATCGTCGGTCACATCTGCGGGGTCTAAATAGTCCCCGGTTATCGTCACGGCTTTGCCTCTCAAATAGTTTGAATAGGCCGTCGTCGTCAATGCATAACTGGTGCTGCCTTTATGCACAATGACATATGTACCGCCTTCTTCTATGGCTGTGGCATACTCATATTGATATTGCGGAGCAGCCGCTGTTTTTGCAAACGTGTATGATACGGTCAATGTTCCGTTGGCATTAAGCATGGCGATGGCCGCAGCGCCATTGACAGTAGCCGTTGTACCAAGCGCGAATTCATAACCGGGCTTGGGTGATAATGTGATGCTGGCTGTATAAGCCGTATCAAATTTGAAAGTGCTGTCAGCCGGAAGCCAGCTCACGCCCGCGGGAGTCACAACTGTGTTGGTTGTGACCGATGCACTGCTATCCGGCACAGCGCCTGCTGCTGGCGCATCAATATCCACTATATCCACATTGTCTATCGGTTCGGCCGGCACGTTTGATTTCTCGTAGATAGAGACAGTGCTGGCCGACGTGCTGTGGCCGCGGAATCCGCTATGCTTGCTGGAACGGTACAGCGACGCATCGTTGCCGTATGCGGGCAGGTTCTTCGCATAGGCCATCTTTGTACCCGAAAAATTCCATGCCGCCGCATCGCTGCCGCCGCCAAGCTTAAGCCCATATTCCGTATAGTTGCTTTGCGCCAGATACACGGTGACATATTGCTGTGCTTTTGCGTTATACAGCGTATACGCGCTGCCGCTGCTGTTTGCCGTCCACTCCAAATTATCCGCTTCGTCGGCATTAAGTGTCACCGTTGTCCCACTGACAGCTGAACTTATTTTTTGATCCAGCAGATATCCGTATCCGTCTGAGCTGCCCGGCAATACGTTGTTGGACATTGCATAGTGGTCGCTGTCTTGGGTTGCCACAATCAGATATGTCTTCCCCGCTTCCAATGCATCCGCTTTTGTGTACGTGATATCGCCGGTTGCGCCGCCAGATGGACCCGGCAACACGCCATTGCTCAGCAATACAATCACGGATTCGCTGTTGCTGCGCTTTTCGTTTATAACTGAGCCGTTTGTTTTATAGTACGAAAAAGAAACAGTCGAGCCATCCTGCGGCACAGAAGCCACAAGTCCGCCGTATGATGTCTGGCTTTCGCTGTACATCGCACCGGCACAGGCATATGTAAAATTGATCGTTTTTGATGAAGCAGCATTGTACTGTATCACATCACCATACGATTTGATCTCACCATATTTCGAATCACTCTGAGAATGATTATGCCCCCAAAGGAATACCGTGTTGGGGTGTTCGTTAAGCAGATCAATCATGATATCTGCATTTGCTATGGTTCTTGATAAAATATAGTGCAAGGGAAAATGCGAAACGATAAATATGGGGATATCGACTGGCGTATCCTCATCCTCCAAATATGCTTTTAATGTATTGATATTCGCAATCGAAAATGAACCGGTATTGTCTCCTTGATGCGCGCCCATGCAGTAAATGATATAATTGTCGGCACGCACTGCTTCGCCAATCTGCAGGATGCCGGGATAGTCGGTCAAGCTTGTTGTGTTTTGGTATTCGTGATTACCTGATGTGTACACACCGCGCCCTGCGCCGATTTTATTATTGGTGAGCGAGACCACAGCATTATAATCGTTGATATACTCTAGCTGCGAATATTTATAAGAGTAATCGCCGCCAAATGCCATGTTGTCAAGAGTTATCGGCAAATTATCGTACCACGATTCCAAATTTGTGATATTGCCATGAACATCTGATGTAAAACCGATATGGCTTTCCTCTTGTGCTGCAAACGTCTCAATTGGCAGCAGCCCAAACACCATGATGATCGAGAGCAGGGCCGCAAACAAAGCCCTGTATACATTGTTCTTTTTCATGATATGACTCCGTTCCATAATTATTTTTTATGACCAGCGGCATTTTTGCGCACATCAAATAGAACGTCGATAAAAACAATTTATTTTTGACTAAGGAACGAGAGCTGCAGTTATAAGTCGTTTTTTTGACAGCGCATTAAACCACTATTCATTTTGCGGCTTGCGATTGTAACCACACTGATCTATGTGTACCTATCACAACACCTCAAATGATATCGTATACAAGCATGCTGTTAACTTCAATAGAACGTTTTGTCATTACGATTGTATTATTGTTTTATATTGTTGATTTTTATTGCTATTAGCAAAACGATATGATAGTTTCTGCAACCAACCGCGCAAATTGAATAGGCCTCATGCGACGCGCTGGCCTGTGGCGTTGTAGATACTGATACTCCTGACTTTTCGCGTTCTCGTTGATTGGTTTGATACAGATTAAGTTCTCGCTGATTGGTTTAGTTTGACATTCTTTTCTTTCTATGCTACAGTCTTCTTGGCAGCATTGTCATGATACAAACGGGATATGCCGCCCGCGCCGATATTCAAATGAGTTGTGTTTACACGAACATAAACCTCACTTCACGCTTAAGTATGTACGGATGTGCATTTGATGATAGACATTTCGAAGAGCCATATCAATAACAAGGAGGGTCATTCTGTGTTCAAAGAATCAAAGCCATCACATCGATTCACCGCCTTTTTTGTGATGCTGATCGCCTGTTTTGCGGCGGCATGCCAGCCGACACCAGATAAACCGGCAGTAATCTCCAAGAGCGCAGATTTGATGGAGAGGGTCTTGAATGCCAGTGGTGCCGAGCTTGACATGAGCAAACGCATTATCGAGCAGCAGATACAAGAGCTGGGCAGCCATATAAAGCTGCAAATTAACCCGAGCACACAGGTTACAATTCACGTTGATGCCGATATCACATCACGGGGTCTGCAAAAAATCCCGCTCGTGCGCACAAGGCCGATGAACCTCTCAAAAGAACACTTCGATACGCTGAACCAATGCTTGACAAAAGGGAATCCGTTATATCATGATACCTATTACGGGTATGACGACGAGGACATTACAATAAATGGCTTGACACATGAGGAAATAGTGGCAAGCGTGGCTCGGCTAAAGCAATACGCACAAAACGATTCGCTTTCGGCGCAAGACAGATACTTTTTGGATGAGTACATCAGAGATTTGGAAGATCTGTCTCAATATGATTTGACACTGAGCATCGCAGACCTTATACCGTATGATGGAAATCTTATTGAAGAAATTGATAATTCCTATTATAGTCATATAACGAATTTGAAGTGTTTTTTAGACAAAGACAGATCAGCATGGGTTAATCTGCTTCAATCTATTAATAGTACCCGCACACAATATCTTTTCTTTTGCTCGGAGATTGTCACAAGCTATAACCATTTCGAGCCTTATGAGGGCATTGATGCGCAGAGAATGAATGTATCATACGCATATGCCAAATCAATGGCTGAAGATCTTGTGCGCAAGGCCGATGGCTCAGACAGCAATCTGATGGTCTATGAATCCAGTATCGCTTACCAAATAGACACGATCACTGGCTATACAATAGAAACATCACCGCAGGCCTATGCTTTTTATTTTGCACGAAGCTATAACGGTATTGAGATCAAGCCCGTGGAGTTTCCAAGAGGTCTGCAAAGCGGCAGCGTCACGATTGATTACAATAAGCGCATTGCCCCGGAGATATTTATCGTGTTGATTGATAATGAAGGTGTCGTGCGGGCAATTTGGCGCAACTACACCGAGCACATTGAAATGGTGGCGGCGGATGTTCCGTTGCTGGACTTTAAAACTATACTAGAGATATTTGAACAGCAGGTTCGCCAAAAGTACGCGTGGATCAAGCTTAGCGACTCCCTGCCGTCAGACTTGGGTATTACATTTCGCGTTAAAAAAATAGAGTTGAATTTAACGGTGATACCGGAGAAAAACAACTTGGATAATTATATCACCGTGCCTGTTTGGGACTTTATTGCGGATATGACGTATGACGAGGATATCTATGATGAATACGGTCACATTTATAAAGGCGAAATGGATATCAGTATACTCACTGTCAATGCAATTGACGGAACAATTATCAATCGCGAGCAAGGGTTTTAATTCGCTGCGGCACAGCCCGTCTTGCTTGCTAAAAATATTGCTGATTTTCTGCTGATTAGATGCTAGCATCAAAGCCGCTTTATTTGTCAGCTGTATCTTTCCTCCGAGTTGAGTAAAAATGCTTTTGTTTTCTCGCTCTTGGGGTTGCCGAACACCTGCTGCGGCGTTCCCTCCTCCTCGATATTTCCGTCCACCATGAATATGATCTTATCGGCGAGGTTTTTCGCGAATTCCATCTCGTGCGTGACAACGATCATCGTGCGGTCACTCGATTTGAGCGCCTTGATCGCACGCAGCACCTCGCCCGTCAGCTCCGGATCCAACGCCGATGTGGGCTCATCAAAGCATAGTATATTGGGGTTTAATGCCAGCGCCCGCGCGATGGCCACTCGCTGCTGCTGCCCGCCGGAGAGCTCGCACGGATACGCGGCGATCTTTTCAGTCAGCCCTACTTGCTCAAGCAGCCGCCGTGCATCGTTTTCAATCTGCTGATTTTTGCCCTTTTTATATTCCGCATAAGCCTGCCGCGCCATTTCTTTTTTCTTCTGCTTGAGCAAATCGTTTAGCAGAAGCTGAGGAGCCAGCGTTACGTTCTTAAGCACATTGTACTGCGGAAACAGATTAAACTGCTGAAACACCAGCCCAAAGTGCAGCCTGTTGCTGCGTATCGCTTTCTCGGTGCGCTTTTTTTCATCATCGGCATCAAAAAGCACCTCACCGCCCACACGGATGATGCCCTTTTCGGGAAACTCGAGGAAATTCAAGCAGCGCAGCAGCGTGGTTTTTCCGCTGCCCGAAGCGCCGATGATGGCGAGCACCTCGCCTTTTTCCAGCGAAAAGTCTACGCCTTTTAATACGGCTTCCTTGCCAAAGCTTTTTCTGATGTTTTCAACTTCCAATAATGCCATGCGTTACACCTTGTAGTAATCCATCTTTTTTTCGACATAGTTAAAAATCAGTGTCAGCACACCGCAGAATAACAAATAAAACGCGCCTATATAGAACATCGGCCAAATCAGCGCTTTCGTATTGATGATCGTTTGCGCAGCCATAACAAGCTCGACTAGCGCGATGACGCGCGCTAAGGACGTATCCTTAACAAGCGTGATGATCTCGTTGCTCATCGGCGGCAATATACGCTTGATCACCTGAAAAAGCACGATCTTAAAAAATATCTGGGATTTTGTCATACCCAGCACCTGCCCGGCCTCGTACTGACCGCGCGAAATGCTCTCAATACCGCCACGATATATTTCTGAAAAGTAGGCCGCGTAGTTGATGATAAACGCGATCAGAACGGCCGTGAGCCTCTCAAGCCCTGTCATATTAAACAACAGTCCCGGTACATAAAACACAACGATGATCTGAAGCATTAGCGGTGTGCCGCGAATCACCCAGACAAACGTTCTGGTCAGCCACCGCAGCGGCCGGAATTTGCTCATTGAACCGAATGTGACAACCAAGCCGAGCGGCAGCGAACACACAAGCGTGATCACAAAGATCAGGCAAGTTAATTTAAAGCCGTCTAACAGTTGCAATGTCACTTGAGTGAAGCTCATACCAAAGCTGCCTTTCCGTCTCGCAAATGAAACCGAAATGGCAGGAACATGTTCAGATCCCTGCCAAATCGGTCATTAAAGTTAAAGTAACGTGATTACTGATTGGCCAGCAGGCTGTCCGCAAGGCCGTACTTTTCGGCGATCTCGTTGAGTTTGCCGCTCTGGATCAGCTTGTTGATTGCGGCGTTGACGATTTGCAGCGTTTCCGGGCTGTTTTTTCTAAAGCCGATTGCGTATTCCTCAATAGCAAGCTCAACATTGGGTACGATCATCAAATCGCTGTAATCGGTGCCTTCGCCCACCATCGCCTTTGCCATCACGTAGTCGATAACGGCCACATCCGCTGTGCCGGCCTTGACTTCGAGCAGCGCGTTGGCCTGGTATGAAACACCTGTGTAGTTCGCATTTTTAAGCGCATCGGTTTCCTGGATGACCGATTCTCCGGCAGATCCAGCTTCAGCCGTCAGCCTTGCACCCGCCATCGATTCGACATCCGTATACATATCAGCGTTGGCAACGCGAATCACCGCGACCTGCTTGTTTTTGATGTACGACTGCGTGAAATCCATGTTCTCTTTGCGGTCTTCTCTCACCGTCAGGCCGTTCCAAATGCAGTCGATTGTCATGGCGGCCAGTTCGATTTCTTTCGTGTCCCAGTTGATGACGACGAAATTCGGCGTGATACCCAGCTCTTCGCACAGCGCGATTGTGAACTCGGTGTCAAAACCGGTCAGGTTGCCGTCGGCATCCAGATAGTTCATCGGCTCGTAGTACGTGATGCCGACGATCATCTCGCCTTTACCACTAATATAAGCCCAATCTTCAACAGCCGGCTCTTCATCAATCGGCTCATCATTGGTCGGCTCATCATTGGTCGGTTCATCAACAGGCAGTTTGACTTCAGCGGGCTGGCAGCCGGCAAATACAGCGACAGCCATCATAACGGCCAGAGCCATAATTAACATCAATCTTACTTTTTTCATTTGTTTCTCCTTCTGTTATTGTGTTAAATCATTAATATGTTAACAGGTCGCCGCCGACGCGTCAATATTGAGGATGCTGCTATAATCAACCATTGCGCATGGAAACGCGCCTTGCGGCAAGCTAACGGCAGCATTTGTGCCGCCATGACGAAATTTGGCGTATTCATGAGTATCAAAATGCCGCAGCGGTGCGATGCACTCTGCGGCTTGAATAAACGGCTGTTTTTCAGTAGCTGCCCAGCATCGCGGCGCCGATGATGCCCGCGTCGTTGCCGGTTTGCGCGGCGCATATTTGCGTGATTGGCAGCCCTTCGACGCAAAACATCTGCTGGTGCACAAGCTCTCGCAGCGGCGCAAGCAGGTATTCCTTTTCGTTGGAAACACCGCCGCCGATCA
>OBJA01000740.1_pt1 | contig 26729 bp, 25 predicted proteins | sample 1519751 | NCBI WGS metagenome assembly OBJA01 (sample SAMEA3881238, study PRJEB22517) | soil metagenome | biome: lake sediment; feature: soda lake sediment; material: sediment, water from around vicinity | place: India | collected 2013-12-23 | depth 3 m
CCTTGTGAAATCCCGCATATCCCGCAGCACCGGGATTGATGTGCAGGAAGTTGAGTTTACTGTCGTAAATAACCTTCAGGATATGGGAATGGCCACTGATAAAAAGCATAGGCGGATTGTTGAAGATTTGAGGTTTTACATGCCGTTCATACCTACCGGGATAACCACCGATATGTGTCATCCAGACATCAGTTTGTTCACATATGAAACGCTGGTGTAAAGGATAAACCGCTCTTACATCGGCACCATCAATGTTGCCATAGACCCCCCTCAAAGGTTTAAAGGCTGATAATTTATCTGCTGTAGCCATGTTGCCAAAATCACCTGCATGCCATATTTCATCGGTTTTTTCAAAAAAATAAAAAAGCCTTTCAGGCACGAAACCATGGGTATCTGATATTAATCCTATGTGTTTCATGAAAAGTAGTAAAATTTGAATTTCCTGTTGCTCAAATTAACTTAAATTTGTTTGAATAATAACACCATCAGCATTGTTGTATTGAAAATGAATTTTGAGTTGATTAAAAAACAGCATAATGAAAAGAGTAGTAATCGTTAGACATGCCAAAGCAGTACCTCATGGATATGAAGATGATTTTAACCGGGAGTTGCGTGAAAGTGGAAGAATTGATGCAAATTTGATAAGCAGGGAACTGAAAAGACAAAATATAACAGCTGATACAATCATATCAAGTACTGCAAAAAGGGCTCTTGCCACTGCTGAAATTTTTGCAGGCAATCTCGGTTTTAACAGTAAAAACATCAGAAAAACAGGTGACATTTATGAAGGGCTGACCGAATCCGAGTTCCTCGAACTCATCCAGACACTGCCGAAGGAATCGAAAACTGCCTTTTTCTTTGGACACAATCCCGATTTTCATCAGTATGTACAATACCTGATGACAAGGTTCAATCAGGAAATGCCAACCTGTGCCACTGTTGGGATAGATTTTGATGTGGACCAGTGGAGCAAGATCATGCCGCGCACAGGAATCCTGGCATTCAGATTTATACCCAATATGTTCAGATGAAATTCATTGTACATAATCATCATGAATTGAGTTTTGTCGCCGATAATCAAATCAGACCATCATGTAGAATGTTCAATAATTATTTTTGAACAAAAAATCATTGCGTTCCACAATTTATTAATCAATAATCAGTTTAAACTTCATCAAGAATCATAGCTTTGTGCCGATGATAAAAAAGCTACTTATATTTATACTTCTGATAGTTGCAGGTATGGCGGCTTTCTCCCAGGGTAACAGTGCAACAGTAAGGGGGATTATCCGGGATCAGAACAGTCAGCCGCTTGATATGGTCAACATCGGATTAAAGGATTATCCTATCGGAACCAGTTCAAACCGGGAAGGAAGGTTTCTGATACGTATTCCTGCCGGGAAAGATATCATCCTAGTATTTTCTTCAGTAGGTTATTCTACATTCATTGATACCCTTTATGCAGCTGCTGAAGAGAATATCACCCTCGACATTGTGATGCCCGCCACCGATCTTGAGCTTGCAGAAATAGTTGTAAAGGAACAGCGCAGAACCGGCACAAATGTTACCCGTATCGACCCCCGTTTCCTGGCTGCCATGCCCGATGCGGGGACCGGTGGTGTAGAAGCATTGATTAAAACCCTTCCGGGGGTATCCACAAATAATGAATTGAGTTCACAATATACAGTAAGGGGTGGCAATTTCGATGAAAATATGGTATATGTGAATGACATCGAGATATACCGTCCGTTTCTTGTCAGGGCAGGGCAACAGGAAGGCATGAGCTTTATCAACAGCGACATGGTTTCCACGATTGAATTCTCGGCAGGAGGATTTGATGCCCGTTACGGTGATAAAATGTCATCGGTGCTCGACATCAAGTACCGGACTCCGAGCATTTTCAGGGGCTCAGCATCGATGAGCCTTTTAGGGGCCACTGCCCATTTTGAAGATGTAGCATTGAAAGGGAGGCTGGCACATATTTCGGGAATCAGGTACAAGACGAACCAGTATCTGCTGGGAAGTCTTGATGAAAAAGGGGAATATGACCCCAGGTTCATCGACTTTCAGACTTACATTACTTACCGGCTGTCACCAAAATTCGATTTTTCCGTTTTAGGGAATATTGCACAAAACCAATACAGGTTTGTGCCCCAGACAAGGAAAACCACCTTCGGCACATGGCAGACACCCCTGAATACAACCATTTATTTTCAGGGACAGGAAATCGATGATTTTAAGACTTACCTTGGTGCCCTGTCGGCCAACTACCATCCAAACCTTAACCTGAACCTGAAATTTATTGTTTCAGCATACAGCACATCGGAAAAAGAAACATATGATATTCTGGGACAGTACTACCTGAACCAGCTGGAGCGCAACATGTCATCGGAACAGTTTGGCGACAGTGTACTTAATCTGGGCATCGGCACATTTCTTAACCATGCACGCAATTACCTGGAAGGGAATGTATACAGTGTTGCTCACAAAGGTGCATGGAATTCAGAAAAACACCTGTTGAACTGGGGGGTTCAGTTTCAGCATGAAGTGTTCGATGACAAGGTGAATGAATGGATATACAGGGACTCGACAGGTTACTCTCTCCCCTACTCCGACAGTCAGGTATTACTGTATTATACATTCAACTCTAAAAACACTATCAGTTCTTCGAGAATAACAGGGTATGTACAGGACACCTGGAATATTCCTGCCGGGAATGGTGATTTTTATATTACAGGAGGTTTAAGGTTCAATTATTGGGATTTTAACGATGAACTGCTAATAAGCCCCCGCTTCTCAATGAGTTATTTTCCCGGATGGGAGAAAAAGATGTCATTCAGCCTTTCAGGAGGAATGTATCATCAGTCACCTTTTTTCAAGGAGTTAAAAAACAGGGATGGGTCCCTGAACCAACAGATAAGGGCACAACGCTCATACCAGGTTGTAGCCGGAACCGATTATGTATTTACAGCATGGAACCGTCCGTTCAGGTTTACTACAGAAGCTTACTACAAACATATGGACAGGATTATCCCTTACCAGGTTGATAATGTACAAATCAGGTACATGGCCGATCTGCAGGCAGTGGGATATGCTACAGGCATCGACATGAAAGTCAATGGTGAATTCGTAAGTGGAATCCAGTCATGGGCGAGCCTCTCATTTTTGAAAACCGAAGAAGACATCCTGGGTGACGGCCATGGCTATATTCCCCGTCCGACCGACCAGTGGATGAATTTCAGTTTGTTCTTCCAGGACTATCTTCCCGGGAACCCTTCATACAAGATGCAGCTATCAGGTTTCTTTGGAACAAGGCTTCCAACCGGCCCGCCTCACTCTGAAAGGTACATGGATGTATTCAGGATGCCTCCCTACCGAAGAATCGACCTTGGTTTTTCGAAGGTTCTCATCAATCCGTCAAAACCTCCTGAAAGCAGGTTACTCAGGCATATCAATGACATGTGGGTGAGCCTTGAGGTATTTAACCTGCTCAATATCAACAATACTATATCCTATTTCTGGGTCTCAAGCATTGAAGGCGATCAGTTTGCAGTGCCCAATTACCTGACCGGGCGGAAGATCAATCTAAAGCTTTCGGTCATGTTCTGAATTCAGGGTTCAGGGTATATCCGGGCACATTGAAGTTTGATTAAATTAAACATGCAATGATTTCATCCACCTTTTTAGTAAAAGCTATCCTTTTAGGTTCATGATATTTGGATATGGCTTATTTTTAAAAGTTGAACGGGTCTCACCATGAATTTTGTTCTTTTGGATTTGTGAATATCGCATCACAAAATTCATGTTCATTTCATAATAATTATCTTTGTTACATGGCCGGTTTTCTTGATCAGGAGATTAAATTTCTTCCGGGGGTAGGTCCAAAAAAGGCTGAGATACTGGAAAAGGAGCTAAAAATTAAAACTTTTGGTGACCTGATTTATTATTTCCCCTATAAATACATTGACAGAACAAAGTTTTACAAAATATCAGAAATCCGGGCCGATATGCCATATATCCAGCTGAAGGGGAAGATTCGCAACCTTGAATCGGCGGGAACGGGTAACAGGCAACGGCTGACTGCACGTTTCAGTGATGGTTCAGGGACCCTTGAACTGGTGTGGTTTCAGGGCATTAAATGGCAAAAAGAGAACCTTGAAGTTAACAGGGAGTATATTGTTTTTGGCAAACCCTCAGAATTCAGCGGACGCATCAGTGTAATCCATCCCGAGATTGAAACTGAAGATGAAAAGCAGTTAAAACCTTCAGGTATATTTCAGGCCTACTACATCACTTCCGAAAACATGAAGAAGAAGTACCTGAATTCAAGGGCAATCAACAAATTTCAGCTTACACTGATTCAGTCATGCAGAGGCAGGATAAAGGAAACTTTACCCGGGTACCTTATTAACCGGCTAAAGCTTGTATCGCTTGAGGAGGCCCTTGTTACAATTCATAAGCCAGAGAATACTGTTGAACTTAAAAATTCAAGGTTCAGACTAAAGTTCGAGGAGCTTTTTTTTATTCAGTTAAAAATACTGGCATTAAAACACAACAGGGAAAACAAATTTAAAGGCTTCCGTTTTGAAAAGGTTGGTTACAATTTCAACAGGTTCTACAGTGACTTCCTTCCCTTTGACCTGACTGATGCTCAAAAAAGGGTACTAAAGGAAATCAGGAAGGATGTTAACCGGAATATACAAATGAACCGATTGTTGCAAGGTGACGTAGGGAGTGGCAAAACTCTTGTGGCACTAATGACCATGTTGCTTGCAATGGATAATGGTTATCAGAGCTGCCTGATGGCCCCAACTGAAATTCTAGCCCAGCAGCACCACCGGACAATATCGAAGTTTCTTGAAGGGATGGGTGTTGAAGTGGGGCTGCTCACAGGCTCTACCAGGACAGGTGACAGAAGAGTGCTGCATGAGGCACTTGAATCAGGGAAGATGCAGATCCTCATCGGCACCCATGCACTGATAGAGGATGTTGTAAATTTCAATAACCTTGGACTGGTTGTCGTTGACGAACAGCATCGGTTTGGAGTAGCACAGCGGGCCAAGCTCTGGCAAAAAAATGAACTTATTCCCCCACATGTACTTGTAATGACGGCCACGCCAATTCCACGTACACTTGCCATGACTGTATATGGTGACCTTGATGTATCGGTTATAGATGAGCTGCCGCCAGGGCGAAAACCGATAGAAACCTATCATTTCTTTGAAAACCGCCGCAAACAGGTGAACAATTTCCTGAGGCAACAGCTTGAAAAAGGCAGGCAGGTATATGTTGTATATCCATTGATCAGCGAATCAGAAAAAATGGATTTGAAGAACCTTGAAGAGGGATACCGCCATGTTACTGAAGCATTTCCCGATATTCGTACAGGCATGGTCCACGGAAGAATGAAGCCTGCAGAGAAAGACACTGCCATGCAGAAATTTAAGATGGGAGAAACAAGAATTTTAGTTGCCACAACGGTGATTGAAGTTGGGGTTGATGTGCCCAATGCCTCTGTGATGGTGATTGAAAGTGCCGAGAGGTTTGGGCTTTCACAGCTGCACCAGCTGCGCGGGCGGGTTGGAAGGGGTGCAGAACAGTCATTTTGTGTTCTGATGTCGTCATATAAAATCAGTAATGAGAGCCGCAAGAGGCTCTCGACAATGGTAAGGACCAATGATGGCTTTGAAATAGCAGAAGTTGACATGAAGCTGCGGGGTCCCGGAGATCTGGAAGGAACCCAGCAAAGCGGGATTGGCTTTGACCTCAGGATCGCCAATCTTGGCAAAGATGGCGAAATACTGAAGCTTGCAAGGAATGAAGCTGCAGCTATCCTGGAAAATGATCCATTCCTCCGACAAGAAGACAACATTGTGTTGCGTGAAAACATCAGGGCGAAGCAAACTGATTTTGACTGGAGTTTCATAAGTTAAATGTTCACAGACCAATGAAAAAAATAAAACTTACCGACAAGGGCATTGAGGTCACTCCCCTGGCATTTGGTGCCTGGGCCATTGGCGGATGGTTTTGGGGAGGAGCCAATGAGAAGGAATCGGTTGAAGCACTCTCCTGCGCCATCGACAATGGGATGACAACCATTGATACTGCCCCCGTTTACGGTTTTGGACAAAGTGAGGCATTTGTAGGAAAAGCCATCAAAGGAAAAAGAGATAAAGTCCAGATCCTGACAAAATTCGGGCTGCGGTGGGATACTGTCACCTCAAACCTTCATTATAAAAACACAAAAGACAATGATGGCAATGAAGTGTCGATATACAGAAATGGGAGAAAGAAGAGCATCATCACCGAATGTGAAAATTCCCTGCGCCGGATGGGGATTGATTATATCGATCTTTACCAGCACCATTACCCCGATGTGCAGACACCGCTGGAAGAAACAATGGAAGCCATACAGATACTACAGTCACAGGGGAAGATAAAAGCAGGAGGAGTAAGCAACTATTCCTCAAAACAAATGCAGGAAGCAGGGAAATATTTCAACCTGGTCTCAAACCAGGTACCATACAGCATGCTGTTACGGCAGATTGAAAAGGATCTGGTGGGCTGGTGCATAGAAAACAGCAAAGCCATAATAGCCTACAGCCCACTCCAAAGAGGTATACTTACAGGAAAAATAACTGCCGGATATCGGTTCAGCGAAGGAGATCACCGTCGGGATACAGCATTTTACAAAGAACCTGCTCTTTCAAAAATCAATAAGTTCCTTACTGAGATCAGGCCACTGGCTGATGGCAAAAGCGCAAGACTGGCGCAGATTGTAATAAAGTGGACGCTCATGCAGCCCGGGATAAAATGTGTACTGGCAGGTGCCAGAAATAAAACCCAGGTACTTGAAAATATTAAGGCAACTGGAATTCAGCTAACAACAGAAGATTTGAATTATATAGATTCAAGACTGAATCAGCTCCTGCGGGAGTTGTAACTATTAAGAAATGATTGTAAATTAGCCTCAGGTATATAACCAAAATTGAAGCAAATGAAAAAGAATGCATTCACCCGCAGAAAATTTATTCAGACCACTGGTGCTGTTACGGCAGGAGCATTGCTGTCGCCTGTCACCTCTTGTACAGGTACGGCATATGATGCCAAAAATATTCCCACCGTCATGCTTGGAAAAACAGGAGTAAGAATTCCGAAGATCATCATGGGGCTTGGAAGCAGGTTTATGGCCGTTGATGAAGACAAGGGGCTTGAAATACTGGAAACAGGCCTCAGTAACGGGTTATATTACTGGGATACTGCTGCTTCATATGGGAGTGAAAAAGAGTGGAGTGAGGAACGTATAGGAAAGATCCTGAAGAATGTAAGAGACCAGATATTCCTTTCATCAAAGGTAGAACAAAGAAAAGGTGAGGATGCGAAGCGGACAATTGAGACAAGTCTGAAACGGCTGCAGACCGATCGTATCGACCTTTATCAGATACACAGTGTAAACAATGAGGAAGAAGTAAAACATTTCGGAGATAAGGACGGTGTACTTCCGGTACTTAAAAAATACCAGGAAGAAGGAGTAATCCGGTTTATTGGATTCTCGGGACATGCATCTGCCCCTGCCATGAAACTGGCAGCAGAGATGTATGATTTTGACACAATGCTCATTGCCCTGAATCACCAGGAACGTGGGAGGCAGCCATTTGAGGAACAGCCGGTTCCATATGCAGCTGCCAAAGGGATGGGTGTACTTGCCATGAAAGTTATCAGGCCCAGGGAAACCGTGGAATGGCTAAATCCCGATGATTTGGTAAGATACGCACTGAGCCTTGAAGGAATTACTGCAGCAGTTATTGGAATGGACAGTCTTGAGGTATTGAACAGGAATGTTGAAATAGTACAGTCATTCAAACCCCTTGACCAGAATGAAATGGATAAACTGCGTGCCGATCTGGATCCGTTCTACAGAAATCATAAACTGCCATGGATGCAACCGGGATATCACGATGGATATCACTTTGCATAGGAGACGGGAGCTGAAAAACTATTGTTCAACCGACCTCAGCCAGGCCTCAGCCATCAGCTGGGCGCCTGCCATAGAGGGATGAACCCCGTCATGGGTCCAGTATACAGCAGGGGCATGTTTCACTGCTTCATCAAATACATCCTGAAAAGGAACCCATATGGCATTGAACTCGGTTGCCATTTTCCTGGCAACTGCCTGGAATTCCTTTACAGGTTCCATCCATGATTCATCAACAGCTGAGGTATTTGTAACTGCAAATGGCTGGCAGATGACAAGATTGATGCCGGGCAGTTTTTCCTTTGTCAACTGGAGCAACGCACGGTAATCATCCTCATAAACCCCCACAGTACCGTCATAATGCCCATTACGCATATGCCAGTAATCGTTGATACCAATCAAGATACTGAGCAAGTCGGGCTTGAGGGAAAGGCAATCCTTTTCCCACCTTTCTGCCAGCTGATATACTTTATTTCCACTGATGCCGCGGTTGTAAAGTGTCAAATCATGGCCCGGAAGTTCATTCATCAGACGTGAAGCAGCCAGAAAAGCATACCCCGAACCAAACGAGCGTGCGTTGTTGGGAAGTTCCTTTTCCTTTTCCCTTCCTGCATCAGTAATTGAATCGCCCTGAAAGAGCAGGGTATTTCCCTTTGTTAACAGGGGAAATCTCTTCCCCGTAGCATTGCTGCGGGGAGAAATACAACCTGACACGATTGCGGGAATAGAAATAGCTGCTGCTGCAATGGCTGCTGAAGCTTTTATAAAACCTCTACGTGAAAAGTTCATATTGGGTTTTGTTAGAGTTAATGTTCCGGTTCATTGATATTTACTAGAAAGGCAGCCCATCACCCTCCGGGCCGGCCTGTTCAGGCGGAATATCTTCAAGTCTGTATTCAGGGATATAGCTGGCATGGTCCTGCTCCTGGACAGCCCTTTCTATTTTCCACGCAGTAAGGTTTGTATACCACCTGCCGTTATAGTCCCTCGATTCGATATTGAAGAATACCTCTACTTCATCGCCCGGCTTTACTTTTTCAAGTGCCGATACTTTATCATTTAACAGGGCGAAGAGTACTTTTCTTGGGAACTGTTCAACTGTTTCAATTAAAAACTCCTGTTTCTTCCACTCTTTACCTGCACGACTCACACCTGATTCAGGTTTAAGCAGCTGTTGTATTTTTCCTTTTATCTGTAGATTCATGGAGCGAAAATAAAAAAAGAAACCCTTTGCACACACAAATGGCAAAGGGTTTTTATCATGAATTTATTAACCTGACCTATTTTACGATTTCAAGAAGTTCTACTTCAAAAATCAGGACAGAATTTGGACCAATGTCGGCACCGGCACCACGTTCACCGTAACCCAGTTCCGATGGAAGGTAAATCTTCCATTTTGAGCCAACAGGCATCAACTGCAAGGCTTCAGTCCATCCGGGAATGACCTGGTTAACACCAAATACCGCTGGCTGTCCACGTTCAACAGAGCTGTCGAAGACAGTTCCATCGGTAAGTGTACCTTCATAATGCACCCTTACCTGATCATCGGCCTGGGGCATCGGGCCAGTGCCCTGATTAATTACTTCATATTGAAGCCCGCTCGCTGTAGTTTGTACACCTTCACGATCTTTATTTTTCTGCAGGAAAGCATTACCTTCCTCCAGGTTCCGCTGGCTTTCTCTTTCACCTTCTGCATCAAAGAATGCACGAATGATCCTGTCGGCTTCCTGAACCGTCATTTTACCTTCTTCACCCAATGCAGCTGCACGAAAAGCAGCAGCCATTGCCTCCAGATTTATCTGATCTCCGCCAGGAGCATTTTCAACCTGCTGTTTATTGTTTGTTCCAACAAGAATACCAATTGCGTAACCTGCCGAATCAGCCATCGTTTTAAGTTCAACATCTCTGCCCGAACCCGACTGTCCGCAACTCATACCTACAATAACCAGTATTATTACCGGCAACAAAAGAAAACTGTTTTTCATAGATTAAATAATTATTTAAATGATTTCCAATAATTCGACTTCAAAAACAAGTGTAGTATCGGGTTCAATTGCATTTCCGGCACCCTGCTTTCCATAAGCCAGATCAGAGGGAATAAACAACTGCCATTTCGAACCTTCAGTCATTAACTGCAGGGCCTCGGTCCAGCCTCTTATCACTCCATTCACAGGAAAAACTGCAGGATTTCCCCTTTCATACGAACTGTCGAAAACTGTTCCGTCGATGAATGTACCCCTGTAATGACACTTCACTTCATCACTGATACCTGGTTTCCTGCCTTCACCCTGAACAATCACTTTATATTGCAGTCCGCTTGCAAGTTCAACAACACCTTCCCTGCCCCTGTTTTCGGCCAGGTAATTCATACCTTCTTCAAGGTTTCTCTGTGCGCTTCCGGCACTGGCTTTCTGCATAAAGTCCTCGAGGATTTTATTTGCCTCATCAGGCATTAGTTTGGGCAATTCGCCCTGAAATGTATCATTCACAGCTGCTAAAAACGCCTGGGGATTAATTGTCTCTACACCGGATTTAATAAGGTTGGATGCAATGCTCATTCCAAGGGCATAGCTAAACTTTTCCAACTCTCCGGTCAATTTAATTTCAGTCATAAATAAATTTCATTAAAAGGTGCGAAGATAAGGTAATTTTTTGGTTATAAGCATTCTGCTTTTATTTAATTCCCCTGAGCATTTCTTTTTTACCAGGCGGACCAGGCAGTTTTTCTGTCTGAAAACCTGCCTGCTGCAGTCTCCTTTTTACTTCACCCTTTGCACTATAGGTTACGATAACACCGCCCGGAGAAGTATACGCATAAATACGTGTAAAAATTTCGGCAGTCCACATTTCAGGTTGCTTGTCGGGCCCAAAGGCATCAAAATAGATAACATCAACCATTTGAGGCAAACGCCACCCGGTTCTTGTTAAATCATCCTTTATCTTTAACAGCATGAAATACGGCGTGATTTGTACAGGTACTTCCCAACTGCTTTCATGGATTTTCCGGAATAATTCCATCCCCTTTTCATTGAACAGGTTGCCATAATTCAGCTTTTGTACAAATCTTTCAGCCAGGGGATATTTCTCAAGTGTGATGTAATATACAGGCCTGGCTGTCAGTTCAGCCTGGAGCGCTGTCACCAGGCAGTTCAGTCCAGTGCCGAATCCTGCTTCAAAAACAACCGGATTCTCAGCAGGATGATATGAAAAGCCATTATTGCAATATACATGTTTTGATTCTGTAACAGCACCATTCACCGAATGGTAATGCTCATTCAGTTCAGGGACATAAATGGTATGTGAACCATCGGCTGTATGTATTAATTCTGATTTCACGGCCCAAAATTGGAGATAAACGGACAAAAATATTCTGAAAGTCGTAATTTTGCAGAAATATTAAGAAAATGTTATTGCGTATTTACAATGAAAACCCCAATCAACGTGATATCCGGAAAGTGGCAGATACACTTCGGGAAGGTGGTGTCATCATCTATCCCACCGATACAGTATATGGAATGGGATGTGACATTACCAATCAGAAAGCTGTAGAAAAGGTCACCAGGCTGAAAGGTATTAAAATCGAAAAATCAAATTTTTCTTTTATCTGCAGCGATTTGGCACATATAGCAGATTATACAAAGCCGATACCCAATTCAGTTTTCAAACTGATGAAGAAAAACCTGCCCGGCCCATTCACATTTATTCTTGATGCCAACAATAATGTCCCCCGTTATTTTAAAGGCAAGAAGAAAACTGTTGGGATTCGGGTTCCCGACAACAACATCATCCGCGAGATTGTACAGGAACTGGGCAACCCAATTCTTTCGACATCTATTTATGATGAAGATGAAATTATTGAATACACAACAGATCCGGAACTGATTTATGAAAAATATAAAGACTTTGCTGATATTGTTGTTGACGGTGGACATGGAGAACTGACTCCATCAACTGTTGTTGATTGTACAGGAAATGCCATTACAATAATCAGGGAAGGCAAAGGCCAGCTAATTTTCTGATCTTATTCTTTCCAGAAGGAAGGAGAAAACAGAATAAGCACGGTAAAGAGTTCCAGACGGCCCAAAAGCATTAAAAACGAAAGAAACCATTTTCCTGCAGGATGAACATGCACAAATGTTTCAGCAGGTCCAACATTTCCCAGACCGGGCCCAATATTCCCAAGACTGGTGGCTACAGCACCCATGGCTGAAGGCAGATCGGGCTCAATCAATGTATACAGAACCGTACTTGCTGCAAAAATGGCAAAATAAAACATGAAGAATGCCAGCACATTTGTGACTATCTTTGTATCAACCGAATGTTTATTAAACTTCACCGGAATTATTGCATGGGGGTGAACAATCCTGCGCAGTTCATAATAACTGTTTTTCAGTAGCAGGACAATTCGCATAATTTTAATACCCCCGCCGGTAGACCCCGCCGATCCGCCAAAAAAGAAAAGCGAAAATATTAGTACAGTTAATATGGGGCTCCAGAGTAAATAATCGGCAGTAGCATATCCAGTTGTCGTAATGATTGAAACAACCTGGAACAATGAATTACGGAATGCACTATGCGTTCCCATTTCGGTGGTTATCAGAAGGCCGGTGGCAATTATCAATGTAAACCCAATAACAAAAATGGCATAGTACCTTAACTCTTCATCTTTTATCACCCGGTTAAACTTACCTTTTATTGCAAGATATGATAAAGTAAAGTTTGTTCCAGCAAGAAACATAAATACAATAATGATATAATGAATAACTGGTGATTGCCAGTGGGCAATACTAGCCTGCTTTGTGGAAAATCCCCCGGTTGCCATTGTTGTAAATGAATGGCAGATTGCATCAAAAAGTTCCATCCCTGCTATCCAGAGGAGGACAGCTTCAGTAAAGGTAAAAATGATATAAATGCCCCACAGGGTTTTGGCAGTTTGTCTGATACGGGGGCTTATCCTGTCGGGGGTTGGACCCGGAACTTCAGCTATAAATAACTGCATCCCCCCAATTCCGAAGATTGGAAGGATTGCCAGTGAAAGAACAATGATTCCCATGCCACCGAGCCATTGTGTCATGCTTCTCCAGAAGAGCATTCCGTGAGGAAGCGCCTCGATATCAGTCAGGATAGTAGCACCGGTAGTTGTAAAACCTGACATTGTTTCAAAAAATGCATTGGTAAAATTGGGTATTGCCCCGCTGATGATATAGGGAAGGCTTCCAAATAAAGAAAAAACAACCCACACCAGCGATACTATGAGGTAACCTTCATGCCGGCCGATATCAGGTTTAACTTTTCGGTTCAACAGGAAAATCGTCCCTCCCACCAGCATATTAATTCCTGCAGAAATAAGAAATGCCAGTTGGTCATATTCCCTGTAAATGACCGAGACGGTTAAAGCAAGCAGCATAGCAACTCCTTCAACCAGGAGCAAAACACCCAATATTCTTAAAATAATCCTGAAGTTCATGCTTTACCGGTTAGCCGCCTGAATTTTTATTTGAAGAATTTTTCCAGTTTTCTGATTCCTGATGGCAATGTAAACACTACAACCTTATCACCTTCCTGAACATGGGTATTTCCATTGGCAATATAACCTTCATCACCACGGATTATCCCTCCGATTTTAGCTTCTTCGGGGAATCCAAGATCCTTTACAGGCTTTTGGGTGATACGTGCATCAGCCTTGGCTATAAATTCAAAAACCTCAGCCTCTGATGCAGTAAGGCATTTCACCTTTGAGATGGCAGCATTCAAAGTAAAACGGTAGATGTAGCTGGCGGCTATCAGTTTCTTATTGACAATACTTCCAATGTTTACATTTTCTGCAAGGCCCATGAAAGCAAGGTTTTCAATTTCAGCAATTGTCCTTCGCACGCCTACATTTTTTGCCAGATGGCATCCAAGTATATTTGTCTCCGAATTCCCTGTTGTTGCCACAACAGCATCCATTTTTTCAAGGCCTTCATCCTGCAGCAGCTTAAGGTTCCTGCAATCACCATTGATGACAAGGGCATTGCCGTATTTACCCGCAATCTGCTGACAACGCTCGATATTTTCTTCAATAACCTTAATGCGATACTGATCACCCAGTTTCTCAATAGCCTTTTGGGCAATCCTGCTGCCTCCCAGAAACATGACATTCCTGACTTCAAAAGGTTTCTTTGCTGTAAGTTCAAATACCCTTTGCTGCTCCATACGTGAGGTAATAAAAAACACGATGTCGCCGCTCACCAGGTAATCGTGCCCTCCGGGTATGATTGTTTTGTTATCGCGGTTAATTGCTACAATAATTATCTGCTCATTTTCAAGGGCAAGCTTTTCGAATGGAATATTGAGAATAGGAGCATCATCGCGCACTTTTATTCCCATCAGGATGAGCTTTCCATTGGAAAATTCAATCAGCTGCCTTGTTCCTGTCTGTTTGATGGAAGCCACTATTTCCTTTGCTGCAAGACTTTCAGGGTAAATCAGTTCATGGATGCCCATTTTGCTGAGTTTGTCCCGGTAACGGGGCATCAGGTATTCTGAATTGTTAATCCTGGCAATTGTCCGGCCTACACCAAGATATGATGCCATGGCACAGGCCAGCACATTCCGCTCCTCCGAAGTTGTAACCGCAATAAACAAGTCAGCCTTCGCCAGGCCGGTTTGTTTTAAATCCTGAAAAGAATGCGCAGATCCGGTGACAGTCATTAAATCGACCTCTCCATTTATTTTATAAAGCTTCTCGGGATTATCATCCATTAATACGATGTCATGATCCTCATTGCTTAACATACGGGCCAGGTGCGTCCCTACTTCTCCTGCGCCTGCAATTACAACTTTCATTTTCCGAATGCTTAAATTAAAAAATTACGATGCAAAGTAAATTAATACCAGTTAATTTAACAGCATAAATATGCCAGATTCGATAAAAAACCGGCCCTATTTAATGTTATATTGCTACATGTTAAGCTTTTCCCTGTAAGCACCATCATCACCCAGGCAATGAATACGCGATTTCGGATTATCACCAGATTCAATCTTTAAATTTAAAACCGTAAATCCATCTTCCGGATCATCATATTTCCTTTGCACCAATATCACTTCGTCAACTGGCAATATCTGGGTTAACATCATCAGGCTTCTTCTGTCGGGACTCATTAAACGGTGATTGAAATACAGGCACCTGTCACGCAGCAAAACATTCGAATCTTCAAACGTACTGTCGAAGGTAAGGTATACCGGTTGTTTTAAACCGAGATGCAGCAGGGTGTTTTGTATGATAATGCCATTCATCAAATCAGCAGGCAATTGTTTTTCCGAAATGATGTAGTTCTTTTTACCAGCAATCAGATGTATCACCTTACCGGCAGGGTGATTATAACCAATGATTTCTTTTTGTAATCCATGCTGCAGCACCTGGATAAAAGAGGCAGCGGCAAGCAGAAAGCAAAAAACGATAAATCCCCTTACCTGCCATTTCTGCCTGTATTCCAAAAACAAAAACAAACATATCAGCATTCCTGATAACATCATTATGCCTGAGCCCGATATACCTGTTTTAATCACAGCAAACGGGAACTTTTCAATCAACTCAAGAAAAGCGACTACTGCTTTTAATGTAAAGCCTGTCAATGCTGCCAGCAATGCTGAAATAAAAGGCACGGAATTAAATGCCAGCAAACCCATTCCAAGGAAAATAATCACTGTTACTACCGGAATAATGAAAAGGTTGGAAATCCAGAAATAGAATGGAAACTGGTGAAAGTAGAATAGGATTATTGGTAAAGTTGCAACCTGTGCAGCAACAGAAACCGTAAACAGCATCCAGAGGTAATGAAGAACCCGGGGCTTCACCTGCAAAAGATTCTCAAGACGGGGCTGAAGAAAAACAATTCCAAAAACTGCAGCATACGAAAGTTGAAAACCAGCTTCAAAAAGATTGTTTGGATTAAACAGCAGAATAAAAAAAGCTGATGCAGCAAGCATGTTGTAGATATTGGTTTGGCGGCTCAGGTTCTGTCCGATCAGAATAAGGCTAAACATGGCAGCAGCTCTTTTTACTGATGGAGAAAGGCCGGTTATGAATGCAAAACTCCAAAGACCTGCGATGGCAAGCAACACAAATAAAAACCGGCCCGGCCTGTAACGCTTCAAAAAATTAAATAGGATTGAAAACACCATAAATACAATACCCACATGAAGGCCCGAGACTGCCAGTACGTGCATTGTGCCTGCTGATGTAAAAATCCGCCTGGTGTCAGGATCAAGGCCTTTCCTGTAACCAAGGGTCATCGCAGCCAGAATATCTGATTCCCGTTCTCCGATATCATAATTTTTATAGACATCAAGAAGAAACGACCTGCAACGTTCTGCTTTAATCTGCAAATTGCTGTCTACATTTTCCCTTATGGTTATCCAGGAGCCAGAAGGCAGGTAAACCTGCCTGAAAATTTTCTGACGTGAAAGGTATTTTTTGTAATCAAACTCAAAGGGATTGCCATTGTTTCTTATCATATGGGGAGCAGCACTGAACACGACAGTCTGTCCCGGCAACAACGATTCAGCATCTTCACTTTTTGTAAAATAAGCAATCACTTTCTCCCTGGTCCTTCTTATGGAATCATTTCCAGTTACGGCATAAAGGTCGAGTTCAGTTGTAAAGGAATTTGCTTTTTCCTCCATAATCGCAGTAACAGTGGCCAGAAAAGTTCCATCCTGATAAAATACCGGCTTCTGATTATACATCCTGAAGAAGAATATGCCGGTTACAATAAAGAAAATATGGACTGCTATACCAAAAACAGCTGCCAGCCTGTAGCTGTACCTATGCTCAAGCCATATCAGCATAACAATCAGAAATACCAGGGCTGGAACCAGCACACAGATATCAGTCTCAACCAAAGGCCCCAGTACTATACCGGTTGCAAGGGCAACCGAAATGCGAAGAAATGGAATTTTATGAACTAAATTTTTCAAATGTTCCGCTGACCAGTTTTAAACAGTCATGGAACGAAAAAAGTGCACAAAAGGTTACAATGATTTTAACGGGGCTTTTATTCTGTAGTGAGGCTGCACCTTGCCCGCTGCAATGCTGTGAAGCTTCCCTTTAAGCAACCGTTTCCGGAGAGGCGACAAATAATCGATAAACAGTTTCCCTTCCAGGTGGTCGTACTCATGCTGAATAATCCTTCCGGCAAAACCTGAAAATATTTCATCGTGCGGCTCAAAATTTTCATCATAATATTTCAGCCTGACAGTGTCGGGACGTTTCACATCTTCCCTTATTTCGGGCAGACTTAAACATCCTTCATTCATTATCCATTCATCACCTGCCAGACTAACAATTTCAGGGTTTATAAATACTTTTTTGAAATCTTTCAATTCCGGTTCTTCATCAGCTCCCGATGTTGCATCAATAACAAATAGCCGGATCGACATTCCTACCTGGGGTGCTGCAAGACCAACACCATCGGAATGATACATGGTTTCCCACATATTGCTGATGATGTCATTCAACCCTTCCATATCTTTTTCAACAGGTTCAGCCTTTTTCCGGAGCAACTGATCACCATAAACTGTTACAGGATATATCATATTGATTAATTTTTAACTGAAAATAATTGTTTTGTTACAGAACATCTTACAACCCGTTCCTTTTTTGTTCCATATAACCCTGAAGAATAATGGTGGCACTTATGGCATCGACCATCTCCTTATTCCGCCTGCCCATTTTCTTCACTCCCCCTTCAATCATCGCCATTGAAGCCATCCTCGAAGTAAATCTTTCATCAATTGTTTCAAGCCTGATATCAGGATAAGCTGTTCTGAACTTTCTGATAAAAGGATTGATATAAACAACAGCTTCGGAAGCGGTGTTGTTCAGTTGCCGGGGATATCCTATGACTACTTCATCAACCTGCTCTTTTTCAAAGTACTCCTTTAAAAAATCCCAGATTGAATTCGTTTCAACGGTTGCCAGCTTACCGGCAATTATCCGCTGGGGATCAGATACTGCCAGTCCAACCCGTTTTCTTCCATAATCTATTGCAAGAATTCGTCCCATTCTCCGTTTCAAATGTGACGACAAAATTAGAGAGAAAAAATGAAAATCAAAAAAACATTAAAGACCTGGGGGTCAGGCATTATTTAACATTCACTAACTTTTTTTAAAGAATTGGCATATACTTTGCTTCTTCTTTAGGCATACCGGTATAATCTAAAGTAAAGAGAAAATTTTAATATGAATCTGAAAAAACTGAAAATCATGGAAGCCTTAAATAGATACCTGATTACATTTATTGCAGCAACAGTAATCATGTTGGCAGCGACCTCTCCTGCAACTGCCCAGCGTAGATCAAGCCCTGGATTAAATACAAAAGTTGAAAATACGGATAAGAAAGAGAGCAAGAATCAGCAAGGGAAAGCAACAGATTCAAAAAAGGAGAATGAACGGAATAACGCGGTAAGCAATTCGGGAAGAAGAAGCCAGCAGGTAAATGTAAGGACCCAGCAAAATCCTTCAGGAAATAATCATCCGCAGACAAAAAGTGCAACTAAAGGAAATATCAATGAAAGGAATAGACAGGGTCAAAGAGAAAACAATGGTTCAGTAAACCGCCCCGGGGGTAATCCGGCAAATGCAACACCAGCTGCCCGTCAGGCTCCTCAGGGTCCAAATTCAAACAATAACAGGTACAGTACATCTCAGCGCGGTAACAGCAGTAATAAATCAACGAATGTGAACCAGAGGGGGGCAAGTGAACATAATCGTGTCATTTACAGAGTAGATACAAAGGACAACAGGTATGCACCCGGCAAGAATTACAGGGGAAGCAGCAGTTACTGGACAGGAAATCATTCATCCCATTATATCCATTACAGCCGGAAGGGAGACGATTTTTACAAGCGCTATGATCACAGGAAATATGCTCACTGGGACAGAAGCTGGGAAACTTACCGCTGGAACGTGAACAGCTGGAGGGAATACTACAACGGATACCATCCGCATTCCTACCGCTATCACAAATTCTACTACTATCATCCCGGTTATGGACATGCAATCAGAAAATTCACCTACAAACCTGATTATTTTGTCCACAACAACATCAGATACTATAACTACAACGGCCACTTTTTCAGGCATTTTAAAGGAGTAGGATATGTATTGGTAGATATGCCCTACGGTGTTGTATTCCACCAGTTGCCCAAAGAATCTGATAAAGTATATATCAACGGGTTCCTGTATTTCAGGATTGGAAATTTATTCTTCGAAAGAAGTCCCCGGGGATATGCCCTGATCCATTATCCTGAACGGTATTTTGCACTGGAAGGAGGCTTCTTCAACGGAGGATATTATGTTCCGGATGCATACTACCTTCCCTATTGATAATAATTATATCACAATTTTTTCATAACCAGGTGGGTCATTAAGCTTTTGAACCACCTGGTTCATTTACAGCCAGAGTAACCAGCATGCAGGAAAATTTTGTAAGTTGATATTCCATTTAACCCAGTTGATATTTTATAGTATATATTCTTCAATTATCAGAAAATTTATTGCAAATTTGTTACGCTTTAAAAACCATAGAATGCATAATTTAAAATGAGCATACCGTTAAAACGAAATCAAATACCCCCGGAGCAAGCTGAAAACTGGATGTTGAATATTGAGGAAGAAGAAAATCTGACCTTTAATCTTATTGTACCGCCCATCGTTCTTCAGAAAGAAACATATAGAATTCTGTCGGGAGAAAACGAGAACAGGTTGAGGATCTACCTGGGGCTTGAACAGGAGAAAACTGATGGGCGATATGTATTGTGTGCTTTTGCTGTTTCTGCATTTCTCATGGGAAGCGGTGATGTATTCAGGGATTATGAAAATCCGGTCTACAAACTCGAAAGGGTCAACCAGAATTTCTCCTCAAAGTCAACCGATGTAATTGAAAGCCTCAAGCTTTACAGGAGCTGGAGAAACGGGCTGCTCGACAATGAAAATCCGCTTGCCAGGTTTAGAAAGTATATTTATCCGAAAGCATACCTTTTAAACAAGTACGAATTACATGAAATTTTTTCGATGCAGAAAAAAGAGGAAGCTCAGATTGGATTTGGAATTTCGAAAACAATGCATACGTTAATTTATCCTGAGGTAAAGGAGAAAAGGGAAGCAAATGATCAATCAATTGTTTTTAACTTTTCCGATCCATGTCCTCCCATCTGTGATGAATCGAGTGTTTACAATACTGAAAAATAATGCTCACCAAATATGTTTGGTATATTATCTTTATACCACTAATCATAGGAAGCATATATTACAGAAAATTAAACATAAGCCATAAGTTTATATACTGGTTTGTTGTTGTGGGTATTCTAACGGAAATCACAAGCAAATCTTTAAGGGCATTGCAAATCATGAAGAACAACATGCCTCTCGGGCATGTTTATATTGTGATCTCCTTCTTTTTTATTGCTTTCTTTTACTGGCACGAATTAAAAGGATTCATCAGCAGAAAAATCATTACAGGAATCATGATATTTTATGCTTTATTTTCAGTCTTCAATATTCTCTTTTTCCAGAGTTACCTTGCTTATCCCAGTATACCAGGTGCAGTCAGCGCCCTTTTCCTTGTATCCTTTTCGATTCTGCTTTATGCTAATATTATGAAGGAAGGAAAGATCCAGATTCTTTCACAGTCGTCAATAATCTGGATCAATTCAGCAATCCTTATTTATTATTCAGGCAATTTCTTTTTTTATATCCTTTTTAATATTCTCCTTTCACACTCAAGAGACTTTTTAATAAAGACGCTCAACTTCTTTGCCCTGATTACACTTATTTTTTATTCCTTACTTGCAGTAGGAATATATAAAGCAGGCACAAAACATGAATCGATTTAAGATCTCAGGCAGACAACAAGTAATATTGATTTACTTGAAAATTTCCTCCTCTTTCTGATAACCTTCTGAAATGACAGTCAGTTTAAGATTCTCACGGTTGACGACCATACCTTCATGAAAAAAAGTAGGTACAAGGCATGCGCCATTACTAACTGTCATAAAAGATTTTTCGCAATCTCCTGTCCGTCCGATTGACATTGCAAGCTCTGCTGCAGTAACAGCCAGCTTTTCGTAAGGTTTGTAAATAGTACAAGTCTGGGAACCTGATACAATTTCCTGTAGATTTTTCAGATCGGCATCCATGCCTGCCAGTAACACCTGGCGTTCTTTTCCGGCTTCCCTTAATGCCCTGATGGCGCCATAGGCTATTGCATCATTCCCGGCAAGAATTGCATTGATCTGTTTTTTTTCGGCAAGTGCTTTCTTTACATGGTAATAGCCTTCCTCCTCTTCCCATTTTTCAGTAAAAACATTGTACACAATTTTTATATCCCCCTTATCTACCAGTGGTTGGAGAACGTTCATCTGTCCCAGGTACAGAAACTGTGAATTATTGTCATTCACAGCACCCCCAATAAGTACATAATTACCAGAAGGCTGGATGGTAGTTAAATACTCTGCCTGAAGTCTTCCAATTTCCACGTTGTCAGTTGAAACATAAAAATCGAGTTTACAGTTTTTTATCAGCCTGTCATATGAGATGACTTTAATGTTTTTAGCATGGGCCGACTCAACTATCTGTGCTGCGGCAAACTGATCAACCGGCACAACCACCAGTACATCGATTCCGTTGGCAAGCAGTTCCTGTGCCTGCTGAAACTGCTTCTGTGCATTATTATCGGCAATGCGTACCTCAACAGAACCTCCCAGATCCTCAACTTTTCTAACAAAAAAGTCCCTGTCATTTTCCCATCTTTCTTTATCCAGTGCATGAACCAGAAATCCGACTTTAACATTTTCCTTTTCTTTTGAACAACCGGGCAGGATAAAAAAAGCCAGCAAAATGGCAACAATTAATTTGAAAATTTTGCTATTCATAACGGCTTTTAAAATTGATTCTAATATCAATTTACGAATAAAGCCTGAAAGGATCTTTAAAGATATGAAGAAATCGGCATCCACCCTGACCGATTTTAAACCCGGAAATTAAATTAAAGGATTAAAAATTCATGATTTCCTCATATAACCGTTGTACAGGAAGACCCATCACATTATAAAAAGAACCTTCGATATGGGAAATGCCGATGAACCCGATCCATTCCTGGATTCCATAGGCACCTGCTTTATCATAAGGTTTGAATGATTTGATATAAAACTCAATTTCCTCATGGCTCAAATGCCTGAATTTAACATTTGTGACACTATGGAAGGATACCTGCTTTTTCAAGTGGGTAATACACACACCTGAAATTACCTGATGCTCTTTGCCACTCAATCTTCCAAGCATCAGCCTTGCATCATTTTCATCAACAGGCTTGCCTATTACTGTATTCTCAAGAAAAACTATTGTATCGGCTGTAATCAGCAAATCATTATCATTTAAATCATGCAGAAAGGCAGCTGCCTTCAGTTTTGCCAGGTATACCGGAATTTCAGTGCCTTCCAAAGCTTCCGGATAAACTTCCTCTGTTTCCTTAACTTTAACCTCGAATTCTATTCCAAGCGAATGCAGCAACTGCTGCCTTCTTGGCGATTTTGAAGCAAGTATATAATGATAATCAGGGAACCACTTCATTTAATCAGCTTTATTAACCGGTAATTCTTCAACAAACCATTTGTTCTGTGCCCTGAGTGTCTGCTCTATTACATCCCTCACACACCCTTCGCCACCGTTTTTATTCGAAATATATTTTGAGATCCCTTTGATTTCGCTAACGGCATCCAGCGGACAAACAGGCAAACCAACCTGCAGCATCACATAATAATCGACAAGATCATCGCCCATGAACAACACAGACTCCCGGGAAAGGCCAGTTCTTTGCAAAAAATCCTTCAATGCGGCTACCTTATCATTTATATTCTGGTAATAATATTTCACACCCAGTCTTTCATAGCGTAGCCTGATGCTGTCAATAAAACATCCTGTGATTACTGCTACAGGATACCCCGAGGCAACGGCATTTTTTATTGCATAACCATCCTTCACATTGGCTGTACGTACAGGTTCCCCCTGCTGGTTTAATGTCGAAGTATCTTTTGATAATACCCCATCCAAATCAAAAACAAACGCCTTTACCTGTTTCAGCTCTTCCTTAAAAAATGACATACACGGTCTATTTATGGTAATTATAAATACATTTTGTGATTTTAAAATACAACTCCCTCAACTCCGGATAATCTTTCAGCTCATCGAGATGTGATAATATAATCTGTTTATCGAACCGGATGGCAGGGCCGGTCTGGGCTTTGGAAGGCTCCATTTCAGTTGCTTTGGTGGAAGTTTCCATTATCAAAGGATGTAGCACCTCAGCATTGATACCCTGTGCTTTCAGGATGTCGGAGGCAATTGTATAAAAATGGTTTACGAAGTTACATGCAAATACAGCAGCAATGTGAAGCTGCAGCCTTTTACCGGAATCCAGTTTGATTACATTTTCAGAAATCATACCAGCCAGGTCCATCAGTATCTTTTCATTCTGCTTTACCTTCGACTCAACAAAAACCGGTATTTTATCAAAATGAACATCCCGGTTTTTCGAGAATGTCTGAAGCGGGTAAAACACCCCTGTATTCGTTGAATAGCGGTCAAGGTCAGCCAGGGGAAGGCTTCCTGAACAATGGACAAGCAGGTTGTTTTCAATGGCAACATGAGGAAGAACATTATGAACGGCTGAATCCTTCAGTACCATGAAATAAATATAATCAGGGCCTGTTTTTATCTCATGAGGATTGGTAGTAAAACCAGCATCCAGTTTCTCAGCCAGTGTTCTTGCCGATAATTCAGTTCGGCTGTAAATCTGTTCGATTATCAACCCTTTTCTTTTGAACTCGATTGACAATCGTGTTGCAAGATTTCCGGCACCTATAAAAATGAAGCGGCTGCTCATTGTTTTTTAAATATACATCAAAAATAATGAGCAACCGCTAATGATCCAACTTTATTTTTCAGCGTTTTGCCTTCTGGAACCTGTCATTTACTGCCTGCCAGTTCACGACGTTCCAAAAGTTCTCAATGTATTCTGCCCTTCTGTTCTGATACTTAAGATAATATGCATGCTCCCACACATCGAGTCCCAGGATAGGCGTCCCCCTTTCCTCGGCAACATCCATCAATGGATTGTCCTGATTTGGTGTTGAGGTAATTTTCAGGTTACCTTTCCCATCTACAATCAGCCATGCCCAGCCACTGCCAAAACGACCTGAGGCAGCTTCACCAAATTTCTTCTTGAAGGAATCAAGTGAACCAAATTCTTTATCAATGGCCTGACGTAAGCCTGATGGAATTTCTCCCTGCCGGGGAGTCATGATTTCCCAGAAAAGGTTGTGATTATAGAACCCACCTGCGTTATTCCTGACTGTAGCCGACTCTTTGCTCATATTCTCGAATATTTTCTCCAGGGGTGTTTGTGCAAGCTTTGAATCTTTAGCTGCTTTCATGAAATTATCATAGTAAGCCCGATGATGCTTTGAATAATGGATTTCCATAGTCTGTGCATCGATATAAGGTTCCAGTGCATTATATTCATAACCCAGTTTAGGGAACTCATGTCCACTGAACTTTGGCTGATCTGAAGCATTTGTGCTTAAAGGATTGGTCACCGACACTGCAAGCATAAAAAGTGCAGATGCGAAAAGAAAGCTTCTTTTTTTCATATCTTTTTGTCTTTTTTTTAATTATTTAAAAACGAAAACAATGAAAAAAAAGAAATGTTCTTGAAAATGATGATTAATCGGTAAGGTAATTTATGCCGGTTTTTTTTCACCCGGTGATTCCTTCATCGGTTTAGTAGAATTCATCAGGAAAAGGGAATAAAAAAATGAAAAAAATGATAACCCCATATGGGTTTCAAGGTTTGCATCGCCAAAATTGGCAATAGCCATTACGATTAGGAACAGGATGAAAATGTAATTCCTGCGGTGATTCAGGTATAATACAGGGAATAGAATGGCAAAAATGATCAATCCGGTTCCGGTGATTCCAAATTTTACAAGATAATTGATGTACTGGTTATGCGAAGATGCCCGGTTTTCAGGAAGCAATTTCGACTTCATGGCATCATAGGCTTCATTATATTCAAGTTTCCAGTTTCCTGTGCCAATCCCAAATATTGGATGTTGCCTGATGATATATAAAGAAGCAATAAGATATTCCATTCGTTGGGCCACACTCTTAAAATTGGGGTCACCCGTTCTGAAATAGTTATCAAGTTCCCACACTGTTTCATAAATCCGGGGATATACCGATAGCTGGTGGCCATCAAATTTATAATTTGTCATCCCTGATTCCACAAGCAAAATTTCATCGTCAGAAAGCTGGCTGATACCCACACTGTCTTTTTTAAGACCTCTGCTTGTCATATAACGGATGAGCGTGCTGCTGAGGGGATAACCATTCAGTAAATCATCATATTTAAAATTGCTTCGCTTGTTCCATTCATTCCGGAGTTCTTCATCACAAACATACAGATAAACCAGATACCCGTTTTCACGGGCACCCTCCTCAAAATTATGTGCATAATAATTCCCCGATATCGTAGTACTTTCTATAGATTCCCGGTCAACATCCTTGAAATCATAATAATCAGCAACCACCCTGGCAACAAGGAAAAAAGGAAAAAATACAACAGCTATCAATCCGGCAAAATAACCTATCTGCCATTTCCTGTTTTTAAGCCTGAATATCATTATCAGGAGGCAAATGACAAGGGTTCCCAGAAAAGCGACAATTCCAAGGAGCGACTTCAGCAGGAAAAGAAATACAAGCAGCCCGGTAAAAGCAATCAGGATGATTGATTTGTTATATTTTAAATGATCTGACTTGAAATAAAACCACGACAGAATAATCAGGGAAAGAATCACCTGAAATGAAAACCTGATATGTGAAATCATGCTTAATGAACGGAAACTCGCGCCTGGCAACAGAACAAGGTTACCGAGAAAAACGATGCCTGCGGCTATCACCGCTGCAACGAAGGTTATCAGCACAGCATAAATCTTTTTATCGGAGAGTTTAGGGGAAAGAGCAACAGCCAGCGGAAAGACAAGCCAGAAGACAGTTTTCTTTAACTCATAAAGTGCCAGTTGTACATCTTTGGCAAAAAAGGAACCCACAAGGTATATCAGAAAAACAGAAACAGGGAACAGGGCGATTTTTAATCTGGCGGTACTGAAAGAATGATGCAGCCACGAACGCATGACAAGTGCCTGCAGCAACAGCAAACCTGAGAAAATACTTACAAAGGCTTCAGAAAAAGGAAAAACGGCAGCAACTGCCAGGAGAGAAAAAAAGAAACTTTTCTCACGAAGGGGATTTATTGATTTACTGTGCTGATTCATGAACCGGTAGATATTCCAGAGTAAAGAACGGAAAAACAGCAGTAAAATTATCGGGAATTGCTTTAAAAATTAAAAAAGCCCGTGCTCAGATGAACACGGGCTTTGGATAAATCCGGCAGCGGCCTACTCTCCCACTTTTACGCAGTACCATCGGCGCTGGCGGGCTTAACTTCTCTGTTCGGAATGGGAAGACCTGCCTGCCGGTTTATCTGCCGATTCAGGCAGGCAGGCAGGGGTGGTGCCCCGCCGCTATAGCTACAAATAGTAATTCCCATTACATACCGATTTAAAAAGAAAAATCGTATTAACAGGGTAATAAAAAAATAAAAAAGCCCGTGCTCAGATGAACACGGGCTTTGGATAAATCCGGCAGCGGCCT
>OBJA01000741.1_pt1 | contig 26724 bp, 22 predicted proteins | sample 1519751 | NCBI WGS metagenome assembly OBJA01 (sample SAMEA3881238, study PRJEB22517) | soil metagenome | biome: lake sediment; feature: soda lake sediment; material: sediment, water from around vicinity | place: India | collected 2013-12-23 | depth 3 m
AGGGGGTCAGTATGCTCCGGAATAACCGATAACATCCTTAAAGGGGTCAATATCCGCCGGAATGGCAGTTTGTGAATTACGATCAAGAGTAAATTTTGCTTTGATCAGGTTACCGGCAATGGGGTCAGCATGCTCCGGTGTATGCAAATGACCTCAGCCTGAAAATTATAAATGCTCTTTCAAGAAGTGTGATATACCGTTCGATGGTTTGAGAATCAGTCCTCAAATGCCTTGATAATTCATGATATGAAACTTCAGACGCAACCTGAAGAGCAAGGGCTTCCAGGAGTTGACTTATCAACTCGGGTTTACGAATATCCTGATAGATAAATACATCTTTGTACAAATAACTACCTGAAAGATTATTGAGTATTTCGATCTCATCTCCAGGGTTCTTAACAATGTCAGGATAACTACCAAATACAAGATAATTTTCCAGATTCCTTCTGGTTTCCATGAAACCATAATGATCTACAAGCTCTTTTATTGAAACCGGAAACAACTGATATTCGAATTTTCTGCCTGTCAATGGTTCATTAACCATGTTCGACAGGTCGAGCGCTGATGACCCTGTAACGATAAGCTGGACACCGGGAATTTGATCTGTAAAGAGTTTCAGAGCCATGCCTATGTTCAATACCCGCTGTGCCTCATCGATAATCACTACCTTATGATTACCGGTCAACCTTTTTAAATCATCAATAACAGGTTCGCTAAGAAGCCTCTGCACATCCTGATTATCACAATTAAGTGTAAGTACCTCCTCTTTTAGATGATTGCCAAGCATACTAAGAAGAGTTGACTTCCCAACCTGCCGTGGCCCATATATTATTATAGCTTTACCTTTGAAGAGTCTTTCCAGAATACGTTCTTCTAATGACCGGTTGATTAACATAGCATCATTTTTGTGCAAAATTATAAATTTTCAGGGATATAAATGAAAATTATTATAATATTTTTCGATTATATCCCTGATTTCATCATAAACCAACTAAATATTCATTCCATGGAAAGTTCTCGGATTACGTATTCAGCCTGACATAACCCTGAGAACAGATTTTTTTGTTTTACTTTGTGTTAAGGTTTAAACAGATCTACTCAAACCTAGCATTATCAAAAAATGATCAGATTTAAAAGATGGAACTTCAAATCATAGTCTGGGTAGGATTCTCACAGGCACTCTTCGCAGCAATACTGATGCTGACAAAGAGTGAGAGAAGCATACCCGACAAAATCCTTACTGCGTGGTTGCTGCTGCTGGCAGCTGAGTTCCTCACCACCGGGATCGACTACTCCGTTTATAATGTGCCTTTGCTCTCGAGTGCTTTTCTGCTGTTCAACCCTGCCTTCTACCTCTACATAAAATCCCTCACCAACAGACGCTTTGTTGTCGGTTGGAAACACCTGCTCCATCTGATCCCTTTCATAACATTTGAAGTCTTTGCGTATATTCTGAAAGAGCCATTTACACTGAAGGAGTTCTTCGATACTGACAAGACGCTGTGGTTTCGTTATGCCTTTACAATCTCAACGTTTATCTCACTGATTGGCTATAACATCACAAGCATACTGATGGTTCACAGGCACAGGATGTCGCTTAAGGATGAGTTCTCAACCATTGAAAGGTACAAGAAGCTGGGATGGCTCCGCTTTGTGGTGGTGGCTTATAATATCTTCTGCGCTGCTGCTGTCGTAATAGGTTCAATTGTGATACTCTCCAACAGATTCTACGGCCTTCCTGTCTTGTTTATCTATTCCGCCATGCTGTTGACAACCTACATCCTGAGCTTCTACGGCCTGAGGCAGCGAATGATCTACCGCACAGTCTACCCTGATCATGAGGAGGTTCCTGCTGAAAGGTATTCGCGGTCGAGCCTCACCAAAAAACATAAGGAAGCCATTAAGTCGAAACTCCTTGAACACTTCAGCAATGAGAAGCCATACATGAACCCTGACCTCAGCATGCAGATGCTCTCTGATGCCATCAAGGTGCCCAAACACCAGATCACAGAGGTACTCAATACCGATATCGGCAGGAATTTCTTCCAGTTTGTGAATGAATACCGGGTTGAAGCCGTTAAGAGATTACTCGAACAGAAGAATCACCCCTGGTCAATTGAAGCGATCGGCTATGAGTGTGGCTTCAACAGCAAATCAACCTTCTTCTCTGTTTTTAAAACCTTTACTGGGAAAACCCCCTTTCAGTACCGCACAGAGATCTGACAAGCGATATTGCTGAATTTCAGGTTCGGATTTCGTAGATAATAAGTCCGAACCTCTTCAGGTGGTTCTGCTTTTAAACCTCGCACCCATATTACCTGTGGCCATTACTATTATTGTGCATCAATTATTCAAACCATCAATGCACAAACCAAAAAATGAAAGTAATACCTGTTGTATTAATCTCTGCACTTTTATTGAGCCAAACCATACAAGGCCAGTCAAACCCGAATGACACACTACCGGAAGCATATCTGAACAAGCCATTGCTAAATGGTTATGTAAGGGGAGTATTTTATGGAGGTGCCGGTGATTACGATTATTCAAATATATTCGGGGAAGCTGCACTCAGAGCCGGCTTTAGAAGGAGCAACTTCCTTATGGGGGCAGAGGCCAGGGTGCGTGAGGGCGTCTTCTATGACGAAAGAAAAACGGAACTGGAACTTCGTGAGGCATGGGCAGGATACACTTCCCGGTATGTTGATGTTGTTCTCGGAAATCAGATTGTAAAATGGGGCCGTACCGATGGCTTCAACCCGACCGACAACATCACGCCTGTCGATTACTTTTTATTGACAGAGGAGCCGGAAGACCAGCGGTTGTCGAACCTCATGCTGCAGGCCAGAATCAGGCCGTTCATAAACACTTCTCTAACGCTGATTGCAATACCGGTTTATAAGCCATCAGTGTACAGATTTGAACTTTTCGACATGGGAGGAGGCTATGCCCGCTTCCTGCCGGCAATTCAGCCAGATATCACATTCAGCAACAGCCCCTGGGCTGCTAAGTTTGATGCAGCCATGCGGGGCATCGACTTTTCTGTCTCATACTTTAACGGTTATAGTACAAACTACGGGTTTACCTTGGACTCTATCAGCATATTCCCAAATATATCTATCGATTACCGCCCTTCGTATTACAGGAAGCAGGCAATAGGCATTGACTTCGCATTGCCGGTTGCAGGCAACATCATCAGAGGTGAAGCTGCCTTTAACATCCCTGAAGATTCAGAAACAAGCATGCATATTCCAAACCGTGATGTCAGTTATGTTGCAGGAATAGAGAGGAGCCTCCTGGGAACAACCACCATACTTCAGTATATCGGCAAATACACCATTAACCATACACCTCTTGAAGAACCTGTGATCCTAAACCCTCTGAATCCTCTCGAACTGTTGCAGTATGTCATGAATATGATCAACTACAATTCAGAGCAATTCAACAGACAGGTCTTTTATCAGCAGGAGAAGACGAACCATGCAGTTTCATTATCGTTTGTCCGATCATTCTTCTGGGAGACACTCTCTGCAGAAGCGACAGGGTACTACAATGTAACATCAGAGGAGTATATGGCACGCCTTGCACTCCACTGGAGTATAAATGACAATCTGAAACTCTCGGCAGGAGGCGCAGGCATGTGGGGCCCCAACGAAACAATCTTCGACTACGCCGGCAAAGTAATGAACGGCGCCTTCTGCTCCCTCAAAGCCCACTTCTAAACATCCTCAACAGCATCGTCTGTGGCCTCGCCACAGACGATGCGCTAAACATCTAAACTCCTAAACATCTAAACCTACACACTCTCACAAATGAAGATCACCAGACAACACCTCTACATAGCCCTCCCGATAATCATCGCCCTGGTGATGCTTCTGCCACTACGTCAGGCAAGGATAAACCCTGACCTGAATGAGTACCTGCCACAAAACACCACGGCAAAACTGAACATTGAGAGGATTGACAGCATCTTTGGGAAGCATGACCCGGTGCTGATGGTCATCAAAGCTGAAGATGTGCTAAACAGTTCCACACTTGAGCGTATCAGCGACATCTCTTACGAATTCCTGCAGTCGCCGGAGATAAAGAATGTAATCTCACTTTTTGAGGTAAAGTATATTCGAGGTGAGGAGGGAGCCATGCTGGTTGACCCGGCAGTAAGATATATTCCTGAAGATGATTACGAAACTGAGCTGCTTAGGGAAGAGCTGATCTCGAATCCATTGGCTGTTGACCTGCTGGTTTCAAAAGATTTTACATACACCCTATTGCTGCTGAATGCGGCAGAGAATGTTTCTGATGAGGAGCTTTTTGAATACATAAATAGTGTACTTGAACTATATCCTGGTGATGAGCAGGTGTTCTTCAGCGGGATGCCATATCTTCGGTATGAGATGCAGCGGCTTGCAACCCGTGACCTGGCAATATTGCTGCCGCTGGGGTTGCTGCTGATGATACTGTTCCTCTACTTCTCTTTCCGGGAGATACGTGGAGTTGTGCTCCCGCTTTCAATAGTGATGATGTCTATTGTTGTTGCCATCGGACTGATGCCACTGCTGGGTTACGAACTCAGCCTCATTGCTATCCTGACACCAATATTAATGGTAGCTATCACCAACAATTACGGTGTTCACATCATTGCCCGATATCAGGAGCTGAATGCCCGCAATCCCGACTGGAGCATGAGAGATATTGTCTCTCATGCCACCGAACGACTTAAACGTCCGATAATCTTTACAGGGCTTACTACTATTGTAGGTGTTCTGGGACTGGCTGTCCATATCATGCTGCCGGCAAGACAGATGGGCATTGTAAGTGCTGCAGGTATTGCATTTGCCCTTATCCTGAGTATCACCTTCCTGCCTGCGATACTCTCAAGAATGAAGAAGGGCAGAGTTCAAAAGAGCTACACTGGCAAAAGAGTAACGATTACAGACCGCTTCCTTGACTGGAGCAGCAGAGTTGCTACCCAAAAACCCTTTAAAACAATTTTGATTTTTGCAATGGTTTTTTTGATTACAGTTACAGGCATGATACATCTGAGGGTTACAATCAACAATGAAAACATGATGCCCCGGAAACATACCATCCGAAAGGCAACAGACATAGCAAACAGCAGTTTTGGCGGAACGAAATATGTTTCCGTACTATTCAAAGGCGACATAAAAAGCCCTGAGGTAATGCAAAGCATAAACACATTCTCAGATGCGGTAAGCGAGATAGAGGGTGTTGGCAATGTAACCAGCCTTTCAACGGTAATACGCCTGATGAGCAAGTCGTTACTTGAACCGAATGACCCGTTTTTTGACAGGATACCTGACAGCCGCAGTGCAATTGCACAGTATATTGAGCTTTACAATATGAGCGGGGATCCGGAAGACTTTGAGCAGCTCGTCGACTTCAACTATGAAAACGCACTGGTCAATATCCAGTTCAGCGCCAAGGATCTTGCTGCTTTCAACAATACGACAGGCCAGATCGAAGAGCTGGCTGAAGATGCACCTTACAGTACAATAACGGCAGGTTTGTGCAAAGTTGAAAAAGAGATGGCGGTCTCAATTGCCAGAGGGCAAATATATTCGCTCATCTTCGCACTGATGGCAATCATCATCCTGCTATGGATCATTTTCAGATCATTCAGATCGGGGATACTTGGAGCCCTGCCTCTGTTTTTCACCCTTGGATGCAATTTCGGATTGATGGGATGGGCAGGCTTTGAACTTGATATCGCCACTTCACTGCTCTCTTCAATTGCAATTGGGCTGGGCATTGACTATACCATACATACCTTCTGGCGAATAAAACATGAGTTATCACTTAACAAATCATGGGAAGAAGCAGTGATAACAACACTCACAACCACAGGTAAAGGAATCGCTGTAAATGCATTCTCGGTGATGCTGGGTTTTTCGGTCCTCTTTTTCTCTAACCTTGTAATCCTGAAATCTTTCGCACTTCTGATAATCTTCTCACTTCTGCTTTGCCTGCTCTGCGCACTGGTCCTAATTCCTGCAATCTGTATAGTGACAAAGCCAAAATTCCTCCTCAGAAGGAATGGAAGATTTTTACAACAACAATAATAACAATAACAACAAGGAAAAAACAAATCAGCATGAGTAACAAAACAAAAACAGGATTCCTGCCGGTCATAATTATTACGGGACTGGCAATCGCAGTATCTGGAGTTCTTCTCTCTTTCAGCGCACAAACGCCAAAACAGATTGCGGAGAAAGCAACCAACACAATACATTTTGACGCAATGGAGATGTCAATGACCCTGAAAATCATCGACAGAAACGGAAACACAAGAACGCGTAAACTCAAAAACACGACAAAAAAGTTCGGCAACACTATAAAAACAAAAATCAGGTTTACTTCACCCGCTGATGTTGCCGGCACCACAATTCTTATTTACGATTATGAAAACAAGGATGATGACATGTGGATATATATTCCTTCGCTAAGGAATACAAGAAGAATTGTAAGCAATGATAAAGGCAAGAACTTCATGGGCTCTGAATTTTCAAACGCCGACATGAGTAAACCCAATCTTAATGATTATAACTACAAACTGCTTGGCACAGAAATTCTCGATGGCAAAACATGCTGGAAGATCGAATCAGTATTTATTACCAGGACAAATGAAAGGAACCATGGATATAAGAAGCGCATATCATATATTGAACAGCAAACGCACCTGACTTACAAGACCGACTACTATGGATCTGACGATAAGCTTTTCAAGACCATGAGCCTGAGTGATTACAAAAAGCAGCCAAACGGGAAGTATTTCGCCTACACCTTGAAAGTTGAGAATTTCAAGAACAGCAGAAAATCAAAAATGACTGTAGATCAATTCAAACCATCATCAACAGTCAGTGAACGCTACTTCGATGTTAACAATATTCAGGCTGAATAGAAATCTGGATGTGCAATTTTAATATTTTAGCATTTATTCAACATAAGAATCCCGGTAATGCACATTAAAATTTTTGCAATAATTCTATCGCTGTTTCTGACCTCATTCACATCGATTGAACAGGAGTTAAAGGTGCGGATCACCAATATCAGAAATGATAAAGGTGTCATCAGGCTTGCATTTTTCACTGATCAGGCCTCATTTGAGAAGGAGGAGCCTGCCTACCACAGGACGATATCAAAGAAAACTCTGAAGGATGGATCCATAACTGTAAATTTTACCGGCCTTCCTGCAGGAAGATATGGCATAGCAATGCTTGATGATGAAAACGAGAATGGCAAGATGGATTATTTAATGAAGATACCGCTTGAGGGTTTCGGATTCTCAAACCTGATACATACAGGCACAAAAATCCCTGAATTCAATAAGTTTGCCTTTGACTACGACGGCAAGAAGCTCACGGTCAGCATACGGGTGAGATACATACTGTGATTTCGTTGTTTACTCAGTGGCCCTGAGGTCTGTCTTGAATGAGTACTTAAACTCCCCTTCTCCAGGGATATCAAGGACTACATCCTTCAAAAACCTGACAGATTGCTGCATATCTTTGTACATCAACTGGTCATCAGTTACAAACTTTACATAATTCCTGTACTGGCTGATAATCTTCTCAAGGAAGGGTGATGTTTTCGACGGCCGTCTGAATTCAAAGGCCTGGGCTGCATTAAAGAGTTCAATAGCGAGAATCATCTCAAGGTTTTTCACCGACCGGTGTGCTTTGGTAGCAGCATTTGCACCCATGCTAACATGGTCTTCCTGCCCCTGGCTCGATTCGATGGAGTCAACGGAGGCAGGCGTGGCAAGCTGTTTATTCATGCTCACAATACTGGCAGCCGTATATTGCGGGATCATAAATCCGGAATTCAGTCCCGGATTTGCGACCAGGAAATGTGGTAACCCACGTTTACCGTCGAGCAACTGGTAGGTTCTGCGTTCAGAGATGTTTCCAAGCTCCGCTACTGCAATACTAAGGTTGTCGAGAGCGAGCGCAAGCGGCTGCCCGTGGAAATTTCCTGCAGAGATAATCATATCCTCATCAGGGAAGATTGTGGGATTATCTGTTACGGAGTTGATCTCATTGGCAAAGACATACGCAACGTAATTGATGGAGTCTTTTGAAGCTCCGTGAACCTGAGGGATACACCTGAAGGAGTATGGATCCTGCACATGAGGCTTCGGCCTGTTGATAACTTCACTGCCTTTGAGGATGTTCACAATCCGCTCTGCGGTCTTTATCTGGCCCTTGTGTGGCCTTATTGCCTGTATTAAAGGGTGGAATGGCTCAATACGGCCATCGAATGCATCCAGGGATAGGGCTCCGATAACATCAGCCAGTTTAGAGAGCTTGAAAATCCTGAGACAAAGATAAACACCATATGCACTCATGAACTGGGTGCCATTGAGAAGAGCCAGGCCCTCCTTGGATTGCAGCTCTATCGGTTCCCATCCGTACTTTGCACAGATTGCCGCTACAGCATACTTCCTGTCTCCTGCATACACTTCCCCGAGACCCAGAAGAGGTAAACAGAGATGAGCCAGTGGTGCAAGATCCCCTGATGCTCCCAGACTGCCAAGCTGATACACTACCGGCAGCACATTGTGGTTATACATGTCAATAAGCCTTTGAACAGTTTTAAGCTGTACGCCAGAATGCCCATAAGAGAGCGACTGTATTTTCAGGAGCAACATGATCTTCACAATTATCCGCGGCACCTCCTCGCCCATCCCGCATGCATGCGATTTGACCAGGTTCTCCTGCAACCTGTTCAGGTCGTGTTTTGGAATGACTGTATCACACAGACTACCAAAACCCGTTGTCACACCATAAATAGGCTCCTTCTGGCTCTCTATCTTCCGGTCAAGATATTCGCGGCACTTCACAACTCTCTGCCTGGCATCTTCCGACAACTCAAGAACCATATTCTGGTTCAATATCCTTGCTATCATCTCAAAGCCGAGCTTTTCAACACTTATAAAATGCACTTCCCTTTTCATACATATCAATTTTACGGCAAAGGTAGCAATATCGCAGATAATACTATCTTTGCGGTATGGAAGAGATGATACTGATAATTGATTTCGGCTCTCAATATACTCAATTGATAGCCAGAAGGGTACGCGAACTGAATGTCTATTGTGAAATCCATCCTTACAACCATTTACCTGAAAAGAGAGACAACATCAGGGGGGTGATAATGTCAGGGAGTCCGTTCAGTGTTCGCGACAAGGATGCACCGGTTCCGGAGATCAGCAGTTTCCGTGGCAGGGTGCCTTTGCTTGGTGTATGCTATGGTGCCCAATGGCTGGCATTGTCAGAGGGTGCTGATGTGATACCCAGCAAGATCAGGGAGTATGGCAGGGCGAGGCTACACTTCATCCATGAAGAGAGCCCTCTTATCAAAGGCATGACTGAAGGAAGCCAGGTGTGGATGTCTCATGCTGACACCATCAGGACACTACCTGACAATTTCGAGGTCATCGCTTCAACATTCGATGTGGAAATGGCAGGCTATAAGATCAATGATGAACCAACATACGGGATACAGTTTCATCCCGAGGTGTATCACTCTGAAGAGGGAAAGCAGTTGCTGAAAAACTTCGTCGTTGAGATTTGTGGATGCAAACCAACCTGGACACCTGACTCCTTTGTTGAATCAACAGTTGAATATCTGAAAAAGATATTGGGTAATGACAAGGTTGTGCTGGGGTTGTCGGGCGGAGTTGATTCGTCGGTAGCTGCAGTTCTTCTTCATCAGGCCATAGGCAAAAATCTGTACTGCATCTTTGTAAACAACGGGCTGTTAAGGAAGAACGAATTTGAAGATGTACTTCATTCTTACAGGGACATGGGGCTTAACATCAAGGGCGTTGATGCTTCTTATCAGTTTTATGATGCTTTGAAAGGCATAAAAGATCCGGAAGGCAAGCGAAAAGCGATTGGAAGAACCTTCATTGAAGTTTTCGATGATGAAGCGCATAAAATCACGGATGTAAAGTGGCTTGGCCAGGGGACAATATATCCTGATGTGATTGAATCTGTATCAGTGAAGGGCCCTTCAGCAACAATAAAATCGCATCACAATGTTGGCGGGCTGCCTGATTTCATGAAGCTGAAGGTGATTGAGCCACTTAAAGCTCTGTTTAAAGATGAGGTGAGGCTTGTTGGGAAAGCCCTCGGCATAGATATAACATTGCTGGGCAGGCATCCATTCCCTGGCCCTGGCCTGGGAATCAGAATACTGGATGATGTCACACCGGAAAAGGTAAGAATGTTGCAGGATGTTGACCACATCTATATCAACGGCCTGAAGAGTGCCGGACTTTACGACAAGGTGTGGCAGGCAGCAGCAATACTTCTGCCTATACAGTCGGTTGGTGTTATGGGTGATGAGAGGACTTATGAGAATGTTGTTGCTTTGCGGGCAGTAGAATCTACAGACGGCATGACTGCCGACTGGTCACACCTGCCTTATGAGTTCCTGGCTTCCATTTCCAACGAGATCATCAACAAAGTGAAAGGTGTAAACAGGGTAGTGTATGATATAAGTTCAAAACCTCCCGCCACCATTGAATGGGAATAGAAAATAAATTATCTTCGCTGCTGTCAAACATAATAGGGCAACCACATCATTATGGCTATACAAAGAATCACACTGCTGCTGATAATAGTTCTGAGTTTCGCGGTAGTTTATGCACAACCGGTAACTGTTACCAAATCAGAAGTAAAAGTAACAGAAGGAGGCAAGACCTTTTACCTCCATACAGTGGCTCCGGGGCAAACTCTTTTCTCCATATCCAGGGCTTATACAGTTGACCAGTCGGAGATCATCAAGCACAATCCTGCGGCAGCGGCCGGCCTGTTAGCAGGCCAGGAGCTGAAGATCCCGGACATGTCTGCACCGGTGGCTGATAAAGATAAATCAACAGCTGGCGGAGACGGATTTCTGACACATAGTGTTGCTGCCGGGGAGACCCTGTTCGGGATTTCCCGAAAGTATGGTATAACAACCCAGCAGATCATTACGGCAAATCCCGATGTGACAAACTTTGAAAACCTAAGAATAGGCCAGGAGTTGAAGATTCCGGTCACCTCAATGCTTGGAGAAGCTGTCACAGTGTCTGTTGTGGAAAAGGTTAAAGATTCATTAATAATACACAATGTTCAGCGGGGAGAATCACTATTCGGTATTGCACGCCAATACGGTGTGCATTCCGACAGCATTATTGCATGGAACCCCGAACTTAAGGAGCAACCCTTGAAGCGCGGGCAGGATATTCGTATCATTATCCGGACCAGAAAGCCTGTACATGTGGCGGACACAACACCTGCGACAACATTTTTATATGACACGATCCTTTACCAGATCCAGGAGCGTGAAACCATTTACGGCCTTGCCAGGAGGTACAACACAACAGTAGAGATGATCCTAGCTCTTAACCCTGAGCTGAAAGACGGCCTGAAAGCTGGCAACTTCATCTATATCCCCGTTCCCAAAGGTACCAGGCCAACTACTCCCGTGACCACAACACCTGATGCCACTACTGCTGGAGTCAAAGGGTGCGAGAACTCAAGATTTAAACCCAAATACAAAGTGGCACTTATGATCCCACTCTATCTTGATGAGATTGACAGGATACATATCACCCCACCTACAGAGGAGCAAATCAGCAAATCCTTTTTCGTCCCCTTCAGGTTCATAGAGTTTTATGAAGGTTTCCTTATTGCTGTTGATTCGATGAAAAAAGCGGGATTATCAATAGACCTGCATGTTTATGATACTGCTAACGATTCCATAAAGGTAAAAAGGATTCTCGCACGTTCTGAACTCCCATATATGGATCTTATCATCGGGCCTTTCTTCACCGGCTCCTACGAAATCGTTGCCAGATTTGCGATTCAGCACAACATCAAAATTGTAAGCCCATTCGTGAGAACACCGCAGCTTCTGTCTCATCACAGCAACATTTTTCAGATGAATGCATCCTCTGAAACCAAGATGCGGGAGTTGGCACGGCATATTTCCAGAACGCATCAGGACTTCAATCTGATCATGGTTATATCTAACAACAAGGATGACAAGGAGCTGGCAGGCGTGTTCCGAACAAGCCTTGAAGCGAGCACCGCCAATTTTGCAAAGAAGCCGCAGTATTCAGAGGTGATTTATTCAGAACGCGGGTTCGCAGGTGTTTCAACCAGGCTGGATGTAAACAAGCCAAATATTGTCATCAACCTGATAACAGGTGAAACAATGATCTCCAATTATGTATCAAACATGTCGAAGTTCAGCAAAAACTTTGACATCACCATGTTCGGGCTGCCTGAATGGCAGAGATACCGCACATTTGACCTTGCCGACCTCATGGCTGTCAAACTGCACCTCTTCGACAACACGTTCGTGGATTATGACAACCCAAACACTATTGCTTTTCTGAGGGAATTCCGCAACAGATATAAGGGAGAACCTGAAGAGAGCAACTACGGTTTCCTTGGGTATGATATAGGCCTCTATTTCCTGAAAGCATTACATGATTATGGCCTCGATTTCGAGAACTGCTTCGGCAGAATGATATACAATCCGCTATCGACCGGATATTACTGGAAACAAGTTAACAATAAAGGATTCGAAAACGCACACCTCAACATTTACAGGTATAATGATTTCAAGGTAGAACCTGTAAAGAACCTCCGATAAGTTTTGATTATAAGCCACTTACCCTGATAACCTGTCTATTTTCTCAGGTCTATCTCTTCAACATTGGGGTATTTGGTGCTGTCCCACTTGAAGTGGCTGTCTGCTATCGTCTCATTGGTTACAAATTTGTCCACGTCGATAGTCTGGCTGGTGTTGTTCATCTGGTAGACAGTACTGCTGACGAGATGTTTTGTACTTTTCTCAATACGCAGTCTCACGCGGTGATACCCTTTCTGCTTTTTCGGATAGAGATCAACAATTTCCACTCTTTTACCCTTATAGGTTTCCTCCCTGATCCACCTTACGGTAAACCTTCTCTGGTAGTTCTTCAGCAGGCTTACCGGATTTGCAAGCTCATCATCATCATCCTTCACGTTGGTGATATGGACCTCTTCAGCATCCTTGATGTATGTCCATTTGGTTTTGCCATCACAAAACACCTCCTGGCCGGCAAACCTCAGATGGTACTTGTTTCCCTTCAACCATACACGACCCTTTCTTGATGTGCCCTCTTTATCATTCTGTGTCTCAGTGAATGTAAAGTCAATTTTGATGGTGCTGTAGGATTGTATCTTGGCACTTGCAGCATCTAGAATATCCCTGGCCTTTTTATCCGAGACCTTTTGGGCAAAGGCGGATGAGAACATTACAAAGAGTGCGATTACAAATAGTGGTATCGATTTCATTTCTATTTTGTTGTTTGATTTATGACAGATATTATTGCCTTCCGGGTTGTTTCATGTTATTAGTCAAATACTGTTCCAGAGAATACTCATCATTAAAAAGCACCTCTCTGGCTTTACTGCCTTCAAACGGGCCTACAATTCCAGCTGCTTCCAACTGATCGATAAGTCTTCCAGCACGGTTATACCCCAGTTTGAGTTTCCGTTGCAACAGGGAGGTGCTTCCATGCTGATGTCTGACAATCATCCTTGCAGCCTCTTCAAAAAGCTCATCGCGGTCTTCCGGATCGAAATCCATTGGTCCGTCATCATCCTCATCACGGTAATCGGGCAGTTCATAAGCATCAGGGTATCCTCGTTGTGAACCGATGAAATCGGTAACCTTTTCCACCTCGGGGATATCCATGAAAGCACATTGCAGCCGTGTGAGGTCGCTGCCTGTATAGAGCAACATATCTCCTCTGCCGACAAGCTGTTCAGCACCACCATGATCGAGTATTGTACGTGAATCAACTTTTGCAGTAACTCTGTATGCTATACGGGCCGGGAAGTTTGCTTTTATGGTTCCTGTGATAATATTTACAGACGGCCTTTGAGTGGCAATGACGAGATGCAGCCCGACTGCGCGGGCAAGCTGTGCCAGGCGGGCAATAGGGCCTTCGATCTCTTTGCCTGATGTCATGATCAGGTCTGCAAACTCATCCACAATAAGAACGATATATGGCATAAAACGATGGCCTTCCAGAGGGTTGAGCTGCCTGGCGATGAACTTCTTGTTATACTCTCCAATATTACGGACCCCCCCCATCTTCAGCATGTTGTACCTGTTGTCCATCTCAAGGCAAAGAGAGTTCAACGTCCGCACAACAACCTTGTTATCGGTGATAATTGCCTCATCGGTATCGGGCAGCTTTGCCAGAAAATGGCGCTGTATTCTTGAAAAGAGTGATAGTTCAACTTTTTTAGGGTCAACTAGGACGAACTTCAGCTCTGCGGGGTGCTTGGTGTATAACAATGAAGTGATGATGGCATTCAGGCCTACAGACTTACCCTGGCCTGTGGCTCCTGCAATCAGAAGGTGTGGCATTTTGGTCAGATCGGCAACGTAAGTCTCATTGGCGATCGTCTTTCCCAGTCCGATCGGAAGTTCAAACTTATTCTGCCTGAACCTCTCTGAGTTGAGGATAGTGCGCATCGATACGATCTCAGGGTTCTGGTTTGGAACCTCGATACCTATTGTGCCTTTGCCCGGTATCGGTGCTATGATCCTTATTCCAAGAGCAGAAAGGCTCAATGCTATGTCATCTTCAAGGTTTTTTATCTTACTGATCCTCACACCGGGGGCAGGCACAATCTCGTAAAGTGTTACTGTAGGGCCGATAGTTGCCTTGATCCGCTCTATATCTATTGCATAGTTCTTGAGTGTCTGGATGATCTTGTTCTTGTTCGCTTCCAGCTCTGCTTTCTGAACAGAAATAGTATTTGACCCATGATAGTCAAGCAGGTCAACTGTTGGCATACGATAGTCTCTCAGGTCAAGCTTCGGGTTGTATAGTGTTTCAAGATCATAGTGCTCAACAGGTTTCTCAGGCTGCTCCTCTTCGGGCTGAGATAAATCCTCATCTGCCGGCATTTCAGGCTCTCCGGCCGGCTGCACCACTGTGAAAGTAATGCCATTATCCGTTGTCTCCTCCTCTTCAACGGGATCCGGAATAGCAGCCGGATCAGGATAGGTAACAAGTGGTATCTTATCTGATTTCTCTTCTTTTGTTATAAACTCTGTGTCATCATCAGGCACATAGAACTCCTCGGTATTGTACTGGTCACCCTCAAGATTTGAAGAACTGCGTCTTTTTGCTATTGTTTCAGCAACCTCCAGCCTTTTCTTCTCGAAGCCTGATATAACTCTATCCCATGCATCCAGCACCCATATCAGGTATGCTACCATGCTGAACAGAAGCAGTGCCCCTGCACCAATACGCCCGAGCACCCCCGTCAACCAAACAGAAGAGTTTACTCCAAAGGCTCCTGCAAGAACAGAGAGGTCTTTCTCCGGGACAGGGAAAAGGAACCCGGAAGTTACCGAAAGCCAGACTAGCCAGAAAAGAGAGTGCTTAAGCAGTGAGAAGAAAGAAAACAACTGATAGCGCAAAAAGATCCTTAAACCTACTGTGAAGAATATCAGCAAAAACACAACAGATCCAATACCAAACCATTCCCTGATAAAAAGGAATGAAAACAGTGCCCCTAATCTACCAGTGATGTTATGAACCGTGATTGACTGGTCTGTAAGGAAGCGCCAGAAAGGTATACCTGTAAGGTCATCAGCACGTCCTGCAAGCCAGTTGCCGATGAAAGAGGTGAATGCCACCAGCAGGTAGAGTGAAAAAAGCAGCAGAAAGAGCCCGAAAACCATATGAACCTTCTCGTTACTGAAGAAAGTAATGACAGATCCCGACCATGAGCCTCGCCTGGCTGGCCTTGAACTTTTTCGCCGTGTGGTGCTGTTTTTTCCTTTCTTAAAAGTATTTCCGCCGGATGATCTTTTTTTTCTGGGCATACTTTCCTTGAATTAAGGTACAAAAATACAACAATTGAAGTTATCCTGCCAACATTTACCAAAGCAGCTATTTACTATATCTGAATGTCGCTTTTCTATTACTGTAAATCAATTGTTAAAGGAATGTAAAAATGTTTTGTTCAAATGTAGATTTGTATATATTTGCAGTTGATGAATGTACATACTAATATCAATTAAATTTTAGAAAGATGAAAAAACTACTGGCAGCATTGCTTATCCTGGCTCTATTCGGGGTTGCATGCGACAAGGAGAAGGATGATGACACAAAGAATGATCCTTATTCAAACATTACTGTATCAAACCAGCAGGAGGCTTATGTACTTCTGACAACTGCCACCTGGTGCGGTTACTGTGGCAGTTGGGGCATTCCTACATTTGACGAGGCATTTGAAGGGAAAGATGGCATTGACAAAGACAGAATCAACGGCATGGCACTACATTACTCTTCTTCTGACCCGATGTATCACGAGATGTCAAAGACTCTCAAGGATGCCTTTGGAATCGGAGGCCCTCCAAATCTGTGGATCGAATTTGACAACTCCTACAATCTGAAACCTGACGGATGGAAAACTGCCGTCAAACAGCGTCAGGCACAACCGACTGCCACATGTGGTATTGGCCTGGCCATTGAAAGGGATGGTGACAATTTTAAAATTCTGACAAAGGTTAAATTCTTCGAGTCGCTTTCGGGCACTTACAATATAGCAATCTATGTAGCCGAGAATGGTATTGTTGCAAATCAGTCGGGCAGTTCCGCAGGATCAAACCATGTGCATATGATGACATTGAGAGGTGAGCTTACTGCAAACTCTGCATGGGGTACACAGATGTTCAGCGGTGCTTCCCCTGAAGAGTATAAGGAAACCTTTACCTATTCGCCTGATATCAACATGAAGGCTGATAACCTGAAATTTGTTGCAGTCATCTATGAAATGAGCGGGGGCAAACCAATATCATCGCCAAACTCAAACACCATATAGCTTTCCCTGCTGCTATTTCATAAACGCTTTCAAACTGTAAAACCAATTGAATTCCGAAGAAGAGGCTGCACCAATATGGAACAGCCTCTTTTGTTTTCTAACTTTTGTTATTCTGACAAATCAAACAAATTGCTGTACAGGTGAGCATCATCACCATACTTTTCAATAACCTTATTATCAGTAATACGGAATGTTGATTTCTCACCAGCAACCTTGGAAAAATAGACATCGCTCTTTACCCCTGTAAGATCATCAATCATCGATACTTTTACCAGATTCTTATTGATACTTGAAGCAGCAAGGTTGGCATGGCAAACCGGGCAATAAAACTCGACATATTCTCCTTTCTCAAATGTAACTTCAGGATGTGATGTAATGGAATAATCACCCAGGTTCGGGTTGAGCATTATCAACCCCTTGTTGTTTGATTTCTTGGCAATAACATAGAAAACCACATTATCACCAACTCGCAGGTGTGCATTGCACTTCGGACACAGATAATTTTCTTTCATAATATTTTCAATTAACAGGTTTTGTTTTTCGTATTCTCGTTAACAACTTGCTGAAAGAGGGTTTCCGGCAAAGTTATGCAAAAAAACTCCGGCAGGCAAACTTAGCGAATGAGGGTAATAAGATACAACGATTTCAAAAAAAAGTCAAGAAAAAAATCTGTTGTTTGATAAAGGTGGCTGAAATTTCAATGACTGATGTTGAATGAATATGTTTTTTTGTACTTTTAACCGCCTTAAAATTTCAGGTTATTTTACAAGAGAACAAACATTAATCACAAAACAGAGTAATATGGCAATCATTATTACAGGTAAGGATCTTACCATTGAGGACATGGTAGCGGTAGCGCGCCATAATGAAAAGGTTGAATTACATCCTGACGCACTGGAACGGATAAAGCGCTGCAGGGCAATGCTTGAGAAGAAGATAGAGGCTCGGGAGATTATGTATGGAGTAAACACCGGCATCGGAGAGTTTTCGGAGGTTGTGCTGAATGACGATCAGGTTAAGGACTTTCAGCGGTATCTGATTTACAATCATGCTGCGGGCATTGGAGACGCTATGCCGGAGGATTGGGTTCGCGGGGCAATGTTGGGGCGTGTGAATGTACATGCACACGGCAATTCAGGCTGCCGGCCTGAGATCACCCTTACGCTCATAGAGATGCTCAACCGCGGTGTTACGCCGTATGTATGTCAGAAGGGTTCTGTAGGGGCCAGCGGAGACCTGGCACCTATGTCACAGATTGCGTTGTTGCTGATGGGAGAAGGGCACGCCTATTATAAAGGAGAGTTTCTGGATGGCAGTGTAGCTCTTGAGCGCGCGGGGATACCTGTTCCCGGGCTGCTTGCACGCGACGGGCTTGCCGCTATCAACGGCTCAAACGTACTGACTGCCATGAGTGCACTGATGCTATACGACAGCAACAGATGGCTGAAACAGGCAGAGATTGCTGCAGCAATGTCGCTTGAAGCACTGAAGGCAAATATGAAGCCCTATAATCCGAAAATCCACGAAGTGCGTGGCTTTGCCGGTGCCATGAGATCTGCCGCTGCAATAAGGAAGTGCATTGCCGGTGGTGACCTCATCGAAAACAAAATCAAATGCAAAGTGCAGGATGCATACTCCATGCGCTCTACTCCACAGGTTATCGGAGCCGCCCATGATGCACTAAAGTGGGCCAGGTCTCAGGTGGAAATTGAACTCAACGGCGTTGGCGACAACCCGATCTTCTTCCCGGAAGAGAACCTGCAACTCACCGGAGCAAATTTTCAGGGATCACCTGTCTCTGTTCCAATGGACATGGTTGGAGCTGTTATCACCATGGTGAGCGTTCTCTCAGAAAGAAGAATGAACAGGCTCAACAACCCGGCTCTGAGCGTTGGCCTGCCTGCTTTCCTCACCAAAGGAGCAGGTATGTTCAGCGGTCTTATGCTTAGCCAATATACTGCTGACATGCAGATCGTGGAACAAAGAATCCTCTCAATGCCAGCATCAATACAGTCAATACCTGCCGCCGCCGACCAGGAAGACTTTGTCAGTATGGGGATGAATACCGCACTGAAAAACTTTCAGATCCTTGACAACGCCTACGGGATTCTGGGCATTGAGTTCATGGCTGCTGCACAGGCACTCGACTTCAGAGAGTATAACTTCGGAAAGGGAGTCAGCAAAGCCAGGGAGGTTGTCCGAAAATATGTTGAGTTCCTTGAAATCGACAGGCCGCTATATCCTGACCACAATGCTATGAAGGATCTCGTAAAATCCTGTGAGATTCTGGAAGAGGTAGAACGGTGTGTTGGCAGCCTTGATTAGTATTCACCAAGTCAATTCAAAACCTCTTGCCTTATAGTAAATAATTGTTGATATGGAAACAACAGATCAGGTATTCGACCAGGTAACGGTAGAACCGAATAAGGAACGCCCGGTCTTTCTTACAGTTTTATGTATTTTGAGTTTCGCTGGAAATGGCCTTGTGATAATGGGATCTGCTATCGCTATTATCTGGATGAAAGTTTTTCTACCATTTATGCAGTTTGCAATGGAGCAGGATGGTATCCATCTTGATGACCCAATATTTACTGGTCTTTGGGGTAACAGGTTCTTTGAACTTTTCGATCACCTGCCCCTGATATATTTTGTTACTCTTGCATCAGCAATAATTAACATATACGGGGTTGTACTGATGTGGAAACTCAAACGGGCGGGATTCTTTATATATACAGTTACGGAACTGCTTCCTCAGATAGTGTCAAGCGTGATTTTTACAATGGTATTGGGGGGAATCGGATTAGGCCTCAGTCTGATGAACCTGATAATCCCTGTTGCTTTTGTAATAATGTATGGTGCTAATCTGAAGTATATGAGATAGCCGATATTATTGGTGCAGACCAATATTCCGGCACCCAACGATATTACTTATTCTTTGTCATCCGGCGGATCAATCTCATGAAAAATTGAGAGTTGTTCGCCATAATCTTCTTTCCTGAAAAGCGATAGTTGATTTTCAGCGACCCAACTATCCTGTTCAAGCATTCCGGTATAACGGTCGAGGTACTCCTTCAGTGCCTTTTTGATAAGCTTGTTGGTTGTAGTGTTAGTGAGCTTCGCACATCGCTCTACAAGCTCTTTCTGCTTATATGTAAGTTTAAACGCATAGGATTTAAACTTATACCTGTTTCTCTTTGATACTCTTCTGCGTGCCATAATAAAGCCTTATTATGATTTTATTCTGATGCTAAATTATTAAAAAACAGGAAATGAATTATTTTTATTTGCAGATTTACTGAATGATCATCTTTTTGATCACTGATATGCATTTGTCAACTTCATCATGAGTGTTGAATCTACTGAAAGAGAACCGAACATGTTCATACCCGGGTTTTGTTCCGAGAGCTTGCAGTACGTGAGATTGATGATTCACACCTGAAGCACAGGCACTGCCACCTGAGACAGCAACACCTTCCATATCCAGGCGGTAAACAAGCATCTCTCCGGTCTTTTTAACGGGAAAGCCAACATTCAGTATGGTGTATAGTGAATGTTCCATATCTGTGATGACACACAATTCAGGTATCAGTTCCGAAAGCCCTTCGAGCAGGTAACACCTGAGTGATTCAACATGAGGTTTCACCTGGCCATGGTCCCTGACAGCTACTTCAAGAGCCTTAGACAAGCCTGCAATGCCTATGATGTTTTCTGTTCCCGACCTCATGTTTCTCTCCTGCCCTCCTCCCAGGATCAGAGGTTCCACTGTTGTTTCTGCATCTACGAAGAGCAGTCCGGCACCTTTAGGCCCGTGAAATTTGTGAGCCGAGGCAGCAGCGAAACTGACCCCTTCCGACAGATCTATCTCAAACTTTCCAATGGTCTGAACAGTATCTGACAGAAACAATGCCTTATATTTTCTGCAAAGAGCAGCAACACGTTTTTGCGACAGGAGCATCCCGGTTTCATTGTTGGCATGCATCAGAATAGTCAGGGTCATGATATCATCATCAAGTTTTTGCTCAAGATCTTCAAGGTCAACCCTGCCTCTGTCATCAAATTTTACATACACAATTTCAAAGCGAAACCATTTGCTGAGTGCTTCCAGGTTTCTGTTCACGGCGGGGTGCTCCAGCGGAGTGGTGATGATCCGTTGAACACCATGATTCTTAACTGCACCGGTTATGGCTGTTTGTATTGACTCAGTGCCTCCTGATGTAAAAAATATCTCTCCCGGTTGTACGCCCAGGAGTGTGGCAACCCTGGTGCGCTGATCCTCTATAAAGACACGGCTCCTTCGGCCAGGCGCATGAATGGAAGCAGGATTGCCATAACTATCCATCGCCAGTGTCATTGCCTCCTTAACCTCCGAATGTAGTGCTGTGGTTGCTGCGTTATCAAAATAGATCATTGTTCAACAATATTAACAGGTAATCAGTGACATCACCCCGGCTGACAATGCATCCGCTGCCTCCGGTGTCGATGACTCACTGTATATCCTTATTATCGGCTCGGTATTCGATTTCCTGAGATGTATCCAGCCATCAGGCAGGTCAATCCTCACACCGTCAATCCTGCTCACATCTGAAGCAGAATAGTGAGAAACAAGCTTATCAAAAAGCAACTCTATATCGGTTCCTTTCTCTAGGGTGATTTTGTTCTTTCGGATATGATAGGCAGGAAACTCTTGTCTGAGCTGCGAGCATGTTAAGCCACTCCTTGCCAGGCTGGTCAGGAAAAGTGCTATTCCGGCAAGTGCATCCCTTCCAAAATGCAATGAGGGGAGTATCACACCGCCGTTGCCTTCGCCTCCGATAACTGCCTGCTTCTCCTTCATTACTGCCACAACATTTACCTCACCGACTGCAGACGCAAAATATTCACAGCCATGCTTTTCGGCAACATCTTTTAGCGCTCTTGTTGATGAAAGGTTTGACACAACTGCCCCTTTAGTTCTTGAAAGAACATAGTCGGCTACAGCCACCAGAGTGTACTCTTCGCCGAACAGGGTGCCATCTTCACAAACAATAGCAAGGCGGTCCACATCAGGATCCACCACCAGGCCAATATCAGCCTTGTTCTTTCTCACAACTTCAACGATATCTGTCAGGTGTTCGGGCAATGGTTCAGGATTATGCGCAAATCTTCCATCGGGATTCTCATTCAGAGGGAAAATCTCTTTGACACCCAGCTCTTTCAGCAGCAGCGGTATGGCAATACCACCTGTTGAGTTGATCCCGTCAAAGGCAACCCGCAAGCCGGCAGTGCGTATAGCTTCAGCGTCAACGAGAGGCTCATCAAGAACTGCTTCAATATGCCGTTCTATACTCTGGTAGTCTGTTGAGTAATCCCCTATCCCCCAGATATCAGGGTAGCTGACGTCGTGCTCTGCTGATAATTTCAACAGAGCATTTCCATCCTCTTCTGAGATGAACTCGCCATTACTATCAAGCAGTTTAAGGGCATTCCATTCAGCACCATTATGTGATGCTGACAGGATTATACCCCCATGCGCTTTATGCCACACAACTGCCAGTTCCACTGAAGGTGTAGTCGAGAGCCCCAGGCTTACGACGTCAGCTCCGGTAAACTGAAGTGTTCCGCAAACGAATCGACTGAGTGCTTCACCGGATGACCTGCCATCCCTCCCGACAACAACCTTTATACGTTTGCCGGGATACCTGCCCTGCAGCAGCCTGCTATAGGCAGCGACAAATCCGAGAATATCCGCGGGGGTAAAGCCTTCGCCTTTTCTGCCACCTATTGTGCCCCGGATTCCGCTAATGGATGTTATCAGTGTCATAATAATTTCTTTCCGCAAAAATAGTGTTTTGTATCTTGTAGCCTGTAAAATTAATAAGGAGCAGTTTAAAATAGTATATTTGCACGATCTAAGGAGGGTAATTGTTTATGCAGGAGCATTTTTTCAATATGGAAGAGGATCATGAGCTGAAGGAGCTTATCAGCAGGTTTGAGAAGAGCCTGAGTGATGGCAGCACACAGTTTTTTGACATTGATGAGTTTGAAGATATCATAGACTACTATATTGATTTCGGGCTTACACAAAAGGCGCGGACAGCTCTCCACTATGCTTTCAGGATCTATCCGGAGTCTACAAAGTTAAATCTGAAGAGGGCACAGATACTTGCATATCAGAACAAGAAGGAGAGGGCACTTGACTTGCTCTCCGAGATGGAAGCAACCGAGCCGGAAAACACCGACATTAACCTTACCAAGGCTCATATTTACAGTCAGATGCAACAGCATGACAAGTCCATCGCTGAATACATCAAGGCTTCGGAAGGTGAAGAGCAGGATGTTGAAGACATTTATATCAGCATTGCATTCGAATATGAGAACAAGGGCGATTACCTGAATGCCATTGACTACCTGCAGCGGGCACTGCTCATCAACCCCGACAACGAGAGCGTGATATTCGAACTGACATACTGCCTTGAGCTTAACAACTCATTGGAACAGGCACTGCCCTATTTCCATGAATATCTCAACAAGAAACCCTATTCCACACTTGCCTGGTTCAACCTTGGTGTCACCTACAGTCAGCTGGAGATGTGGCAGGAGGCTATAGATGCTTATGATTATGTGATCGCCATTGACGAGATGTTTGCTTCAGCATATTTCAACAAGGCGAATGCACTGGCGGGTTTGGGTTTGTATGAAAAAGCAATAGAAGCCTATCTGGAAACATTCAGATATGAAGAGGCAGACAGCATCACCTGGTACTATATCGGCGAGTGTTATGAGAAGATGGAGCGTTACAGGGATGCTATCGACCATTATCTTAAAGCAGTAAGCATAAACGAAAACCATGTAGACGCATGGATGGGGATCGGCAGTTGTTATTTTCAGATTGGCAACAACCAGCTTGCATTACAATATCTGAACATCTCAGTCGACAAGGAGCCTGGTAATCCAGAGCCATGGTATCTTCTTGGAGATGTATCCAGGAACGCAGGTGACCTGGAGAAGGGTATCGAGTGTTATGAGATGGTAGCCGGCCTGGACATGGATCGTGAAGATATTTGGCAGGACCTGAGTGACATCTGTTATGAGGCAGGAGAAATTGAGGCTTCTTTGGATGCTCTGGACAGGGGGCTTCTCTGCTTTCCAGACAACCCGCAGTTGCTCTATCGCAAGGTAGTATCCCTCTTCTTTTCTGGCAGAAGCAAGGAAGCATTTAGTATGCTACCAGAGCTAATCCGTCAATATCCGGCGGATGCGAATCTGGTTTTCAAAATCGAGCCTGAACTACGTGAGCACTCCGGATTCAATAATCTGATCAGCGAATAACAACATCGTGATATGAAGAGTAATCTTACAATGATCCCGAACAGGGAAGAGAAACCCCGCATCAAAGGCATCACCATGGTAATGGACAAAGGCCTCTCTCTGGCGGAAGCTGAAAACATGATTGATGCTGCAGGGCATCTTATAGATTATGTGAAACTTGGTTTTGGCACCTCGGTTTTCACAAATAATGTAAGGGAAAAGGTAAAGAAGTTCCTTGAGGCCTCCATTAATGTATATGTCGGCGGCACTCTTTTCGAAGCATATGCCCTGCGCGGTCAGGTTGATGATTACCTCAGGTGGATTGACCACCTTGGCTGCAATGCCGTTGAGATATCAGATGGATCAATAGATATGGATCACGATGAAAAATGCGGTTACATAAAGCGTTTCGCATCAGACTATATAGTGTTGTCTGAGGTTGGCAGCAAAGATGCAGCAGTACATATTGAAGACTCGGTTTGGGTTGAGATGACGCAGAAGGAGATTGGTGCTGGTTCTGCGCTTGTGATAGCAGAAGCCCGTGAAAGTGGCACAGTTGGAATTTATGACCAATGCGGGAAAGCCAACACAGACCTGATAAACGCCATCACGGGAGCAGCAGGTGCAGACAAGGTCATGTGGGAAGCACCTCTGAAGTCCCAACAGGCATGGTTTATCAACCTGCTGGGTTCAGATGTAAACCTGGGCAACATAGCTCCCAATGAGGTTATTGCCCTGGAGACTCTTCGCACAGGCCTGAGAGGTGATACCTTCTTCAGATTTATCGACAAAGAATAACATCACTTTTCTAGCATTCAATATGATTTTACGATCAATCACATTAATTCTGAAAGGCGTAGCAGTAGGTGCCGCCAACGTGATCCCGGGCCTTTCAGGAGGCACAATTGCATTAATATCCGGCATTTTTGAAAGACTGATAAACTCTATCAAATCTTTTAACGGCAAGGCACTACGGCTGGCACTAACCGGGAGACTACGTGAATTTGCAACATACACAGACCTCTGGTTCCTCCTTTTACTGCTTCTGGGGATGGCCATTGCGGTGATATCAGTAGCACGCATATTCGACTATCTTTTCACATCTTATCCGGTATATATCTGGTCATTCTTTTTCGGGCTAATCCTGATTTCTGTTTATTACGTTGGGAAAAACATTACAAGCCGAAGCTTATCTGTATGGATTGCCGGTTTTGCCGGAGCTGTCATTGCCGCAGGGATAACCTTTCTGACACCTGCCCGTGAGAGCGAAAGCATACTCTACCTGATGGTTTGCGGTGCTATTGCAATGAGCAGTATGATCCTGCCGGGGCTGTCGGGTTCATTTGTACTTATAATAATGGGCAACTATCAGCTTGTTGCAATTGACGCCATCAATGAGATGCGTATTGACATTCTGCTTCCCTTCTTTATCGGGGCAGGGATCGGGCTGCTGGCATTTTCACACCTGTTATCATGGGTGTTGAGAAAGTTCCGCAACCAGACACTTGCGCTCCTGACAGGGTTTATTGCCGGCTCGCTTGGAGTTCTCTGGCCATGGAAAGAGGCCATTACCAAAGCTTTTGGAGAAAAAATCGTGGTAGTAGGCTACAATTGGCAGTTGCCACAGTTTGACAGTGAATTGCTGATCTCCCTGCTAATTATGACCGCCGGAGTTCTGATAATTATACTGCTTGAAAGAAATTCAAAACCAGCAAGCCGCGCCTGAACATGAGAATTTTTGGCCTTGTCGGAAAAAAACTTGGGCATTCGCTCTCGAAAAAGTGGTTCGAACAGTTTTTTAGTGAACATTCGATCAAGGCTCAATACCTCAATTTTGAAATTGACCATATCGGACAGATTTTTGAATTGCTAAACAGCACTACTGCACCTGAAGGGTTCAACATTACTGTACCTTACAAGAGGGAGGTCGCCAGGTTTTGTGACACACTAAGCAAAGAGGCGGAGGAAACAGGGTCAGTAAATTGTATTTCAGTAACTGACGGGAAGCTGACAGGCTATAATACTGATATCGACGGTTTTTCACATCTCCTTGACAACACGCCATACACTACGGAGTCAGGAGGTGCAATGATACTTGGCACAGGAGGCGCGGCAGCCTCGGCGGCATACGTGCTGGAACAGCGATGCGTCCCATATATCTTTGTGTCGAGAAACCAGGAAAATGGGAATGCAATATTATATTATGGTATCAGGGAGCATCATCTGAAAAAATATCCGTTGATCATAAATGCGACACCCGCAGGGATGTGGCCTGACACTGATTCTGCTCCGCCAATACCATACGGACTGCTGACGGGCAAAGAGATACTGATTGATATGGTATATAATCCTCCGGAGACCAAATTCATGCTATCTGGTGCTGCACAGGGTTGCTTTACTACAAACGGATTGCAGATGCTCTTTGTTCAGGCACAAAGATCCTGGGAGATCTGGAACGGGCAATACTAATCCAGCACATTCTTTATTACTCTCAATTTGTGGCTGTATTGCCGGGTATATTTGT
>OBJA01000742.1_pt1 | contig 26723 bp, 23 predicted proteins | sample 1519751 | NCBI WGS metagenome assembly OBJA01 (sample SAMEA3881238, study PRJEB22517) | soil metagenome | biome: lake sediment; feature: soda lake sediment; material: sediment, water from around vicinity | place: India | collected 2013-12-23 | depth 3 m
TCTGTTACAATAGGCTGAAGGCCTATTTTAATTGTGTTAAAAAAAGCAGCCGTTATTAGCGCCCCAGGCGGTACGACAATTTTACCAAAAACACATTGTATGCCTTTTCATCGAACAGTCCCTCGAAATCGCGGCTGAAATCAAAAGATCCATTATTTTCGAACCCACTCCTCGATTGCGACCAAACAAGGTATAACGTGGAACCGGGGCGGTATTCCCACCGCATTACAAGGTTTGAAAGGAACTCCTTCACGTTGAAGTCGGGTTTGTTGAATGAATAGTCAATTGAATTGTCCTGGTTCTCATCGACGACATACCTGTCTTGTTCGGTGTCAAGGGAAATCTGACCGCCTGTATACAGGTGAAAACGGTCGTACACGTTATCGGCATGGTTGTCAGTTATGTATTTAAAATTGCTGTATTGGCCGGCAGCAATAAAGGGTTGTCCCCAATACTGGATCGTAAGGTCGGGGGTGATATTGTAGTTTAACCGGAACGACATGCTCAGGGTGTTGCGATCGATTTTGGCCATAATGTATCTTTTCGTATCCATGAAGTTTTGTTGGCCAACGTATTGGAGTTGATTGAACGATTTGTTGTATCCGGGGCTCACATCCACCCTCAGGGCTTTGGTTGGCCGGTATCCTAAATTAATGTAATAGTTTTCTGACCGGCTGAAATCCGCCACATTGTTAAAATTCTGACTTGTAGAGAAGCTCATTGTCAGCTTTTTCTGCTGGTTGGAAGAAAAGCCAACATTCAGGTTTTTATTGCCCGGGATTTTCAGGGAAGGTCCTCCGCGCAGGACTGTGTTTGATATTTGTTCGCCGTTGATATTGATGCCTCCATAGGTGTTCCAGTAGTTATTGAACCTTGTCCACCAGTTGATGTTTCCACCCGGGGAGTTTAGGTTGCCGCCAAAATCGTATTGCAGCCATTGATTCAGGTTCAGGTTGATTTCACGAAAAATGAAGAACGGTTCGTAGATCCGGTAGCCGACCCAGAAAATCTGGAAGATATTATCGACCTGTTGGGCATAACCAATATCGTTCAGCTCCAGTCCGGGTGATTTCCATGCTACTCCTCCCATGAATTTCAGGTTTCCGCCCAGTTTTCCTACTGTAAGTTTTCCACCATGGCCCATTAGGGAGGTACGGGTAGTATCGTAGGTAATGTGATTGGCATCGGGTCGCTGGAAATTGTGCAGATACGATTCCTGGATCCGGGTTATTGATTTGCTGTTTCCGTTTACCCGGCTGAAATAGAGGGCGGCATCGAGTTCCCAATTCCTGTTGTTCCATTTATGGATAAAATCGATTCCTCCTGAATAGGCGCTTGTATGCAGATAATCGAGGTGGGCCTCATCAATTTTCCTGTTTACAGCCGTTACCATCCCTCCCAGGTAGCTGTTCCCTTCGTTGAAGTCTTTTTGCAGCCGCGTTACAAAGTAGTTGGTCAGCGGTTCTACAAGTACAGTTCTGCTGTTGTTTATGCTTCTGATTTCGGCATGTTCGTCGGCGGTAACACTTTCCAGGATTCCGACCGACCAGCCGCTGTTTGTTTTGCCCGTAACTTTTGCAGCTCCCAGAATCTTTGTTGATTTTGGTACTTCGGCATATTCACCGGAAACCATACCGGGGAAATGATGGGGCCGGCTTCCAATCCTGCGTGAATAAAAAAGGCCATCGTAGGCAAGGTCGCCATCGCCAAACATGAGTTTGTACTGAAGAATGTTTTTGCCTTCAATAAAAAACGGTCTTTTTTCAGGAAAGAACGTTTCCTGGGTTGTTAAATTCACTTCGGAGGGGTCGGCCTCTACCTGGCCAAAGTCGGGATTGACAGTCAGATCCAGAGTAAGGAAGTTTGTAAGCCCTATTTTGGCATCCAGTCCAGCATCCAGTGCATTTTTCTTTCCCGATTGGAGGAAGGGGTTTTCAGGTTCTTTTTCGAACCGGTCGGTACGGGCTACCACGTAAGGCATAATGTCGAGTGTTTTTTTCGACTGGATATTTTTCAGACCGTTCATTGTTCCAAACTGGGAAACCATACCCGAGCCGCTGCGTTTCATGGGTTGCCACATTGATAGTTCATCTTTCCGGAAGATCTGCCGGAATACCTGGAGCCCCCACAGCTGTTCCCCTTTCTGTTCAAAGCGAAGCTGGGTAAGGGGGATGCGCATTTCGGCATTCCATCCGGTTTCATTCTTTGTAGTTTTAACCCACCAGATGGGGTCCCACGAATAGTCTTCATTCTCCCCGTCATTGCTCATCACCCAATCGGCCTTTACCCCTGCTGCTGTAACGGTAAAAATAAACGCGGTGCGTTTGTCATGATAAGTGTCAAAGGCAACTCCCACCTGGTCTCCATCGGTGACATCCCGGCGGGTCATGCGCATCGATATGCTGTCGGGATTTTTATCATATGCTTTTATCGCAATGTAGAGGTTGTGTTCATCGTACAAAATAGCAAACTCAGATTGCTGATGCGGGGCTTTTCCTTCGTGGGGCTCAAACTGGATAAATTCATTTTCCCATTTTACCGATTGCCATGCCGGCTCGTCCAGCCGGCCATCAATAACAATTTCATAACCATTTACCTGGTTGGCAAAATATTTTTTTGTTTCCTGAGCTGCTGAATGCATCCATAACAGGAATGCCAGGCATCCAAGTGCTGCTGTTTTCATTTTCATAACCTGATTTTAAAGTAAGACAGAACTATGGAAAAGATGTTACATAATTCATCCATTTTTTTTGCTGAGGGTTAAAAAAAAGCGACATTTTCATTAAATCGGCAAGGTTTGTTGAATCTTTGGTTTATCTTACGCCAAAGGCCTGTTTCATCAGGAAAAACAACAATGGTATTTTTTTTGCACAGGCTATTTAAAATTGATTCAGTTATGAAAAATACATATTCATTGGTTTTATTGTTATTATTGATTGCAGCAGCATGCAAAACCCCTGTGAACATCGCAGAGTACAGGGAAAGTGCGGTAGCTGCTGAAGAATTGAACGACTACCTTCTGGCTACTGACCGCTGGGAATATTATTTCAGTCAGGTATCTGCTGAAAACGAGCCGGATGGTTCGGTGTATGCGCATGCGGCACAGACTGCCTTTGAGGCAGCACGGCTGGGGAAGTCGCTTGAATGGTTTGAGAAAGCCGCACAAAAGGGGTACAATGAGCCCCCGATGCACAAAACACTGGCTCTGATTCATCAGTACCAGGGAAATGTATCAAAGGAAATTTCAGCACTTGAAGAATATATCACCAGGTCGGAAAAGGCCGATCCGGATGCCTACAGCCGTTTATTCTCAATATACTACACAACCGATCAGGCGGAGAAAGCTATTGAAGCATGGGAAAATATACCCGATACTGAAAAAAGAACCGAGCAAAACCTGGATCGGTATTTCACGTTGAACAAACAGTTGAAGAATGATGCTACGGCCGATTCGGTAAGCATGGCCTTGCTGGAAATTGCCCCTGAGCATGTGGGGGCTCTTGAGTGGCAGGCCCAAAAAAAGTATAACCTGGGGGCGGCACGGTATAAAAAGGAAATGGATGCCTACGAGGCCCGCCCCACAACAGGGAATTACCAGACCCTGCTCAGAGGCCTGAAAGCTGCTTCAGTCCACTTCCGGGAGGCCCTTCAATATTTCGAAACCCTTTGGGAAGTGAACCCTGATGACCGCCACCGGTATGCCGAATACATGAACAACATTCATGTGCGGTTTAACGATAAGCAAAAGGCCGACTATTACAGAAAGTTTATAAACTAGGGTGGGGATGTGTTACCGGCTTTACGGAGATAAAAAACAAAGCCGTTTTTTCGTCCAATCTCCTGAACTTCATTGTACTCTTCTACCAGATGGGCACGATGAATTTTGGTAACAAAATAAACATCTTTATCGATCGCTCCTGTTAACAGCCATTCGTGATTGTAGTAATTTTCATTCTCAGGTGGGGAGGTCTTTCCGTAAAACCAGGTAGCATACGACTTAAAGTGCAGGTTCTGTAAATAAACATCTTCTCCGGCTTTTGATTTGAAAAACTCAATAAGGGCTCTTTGAGAATAGATTTCAATTTTAGGAACGAAAATCAGGATTACCGAAAAGATGAATAACATATTTACGGTCCATAGCAACACCGCCCTTTTTAGCGGGTTATTTTTACCGATGCGGCTGAAAATAGATACAACTGCCAGCAAGAACAGTGCTGCGGGAAGAAACTCAAACCCCGACCAGCCGGCCTCAGCTTTCATGTTTTCAACAGCAAAAGCATCGTTAATCAGGTTGGCGTCGATTATCCTGTATTTCACCTTATCGAAAAATTGCAGCAGCATGACAGGCAGGGCAATCAATACTGAAAGAAGTATAATAATTACTGACATCCATCTGCTCCATTTCATTTCACCAAGGTGTGCCCGGTAAACAAATGCAGCTGCCATGAATGTAAGCGGGAAGTAAGCCAGTGAGGAATAATGGACAATTTTTGTTTTAACAATCGAAAACAAAATAAGCACCACCCAAAACAGGATCACCATCCATTTTTTCATAAGCTTGTAAAAGATATCATTACCGGGTTCTTTGCCGAAAGCCTTCAGGGCAATTACAGAGGAAGGAAAGACGCCAACCAGGAGAACAACAAAATGATATCCGAAAAAGCCTCCGTGCCCGGCATCCTGTGTTTGAAACAACCTGACCTGGTATACAATAAAATCGGCTACGGTGTCGGAATGACCCGACAGGATCTGCATGATGAACCAGGATCCGCCGGTAATTGCCAGAACAATAAAATAGACGATTACATGGGTTGCCTTTACTCTTATTCTGAATCTTATCCATATGAGATATACCCCGCCCGTGAGGGCAACCAGCAGAAACCCGACGGGGCCTTTTGTAAGAACAGCAAGTCCGGTAAACAAGCCCGAAAGCGCAACGTTCTTTATTTTTTGATGGTTCTCGGGGTACGAATACAACATCAGGAAATAAACGCCCAGAAAGATAAAGAGGTTAAACCACGGATCAATAATTCCTGATTTAAAGTAAAAGAACGGCAACACCGATCCTGCATAAGCCAGTACCCATAAAAGCCCGAAGAGGTTGTTACGGATTCTTCTGCCTATATTAAACAGCACAACAAGGGTAACAATACCGCACAGTGCGTTGGGAAATCGTGCAGCAAACTCATTGATTCCGAATATTTTCATTGAAAGCACCTGCATCCAGATAAACAACGGAGGCTTTTCCCAGAAAGGTTGAAAGTTAATCTGAACGGTCAGGTAATCGCCTGTGACAATCATTTCACGGGCCGATTCGGCAAAGTTGATTTCATCCCAGTCGAACAGGTGCACCCCACCAAGAAAAGGAATGAAAAGCAACGATGCACTAACAGCAATAATAAGGCGGATCAGATGCGGATGCGCGCTGTTTATTTTATCTGTCATTCTGTTGCTGAAGTTTTTGTTCGTACATTGAATTCAACCCATTTCCTGTCCCAGTGTAACGACCAGTAATATACCAGCAGCATAATTACTGTGGCTATAAAAGAACCTGCAGCAATATCGATGAAAAAGTGCTGTGAAAGATAAACCCTGGAATAGGCAACGAGCAATGCGATAAATAAATAACCCAGCTTGAGGTAATTGTTTTTTGTAATAAATGCCAGCATCAGGAATACATTAAATGCCGTGGAAGTATGCCCCGAGGGAAAGCTCTGCAGGTTGCGGAGAACCACCCCCTCAACCAGATATAACTTATGCGTTTCGAATAATTCAAAATATTTCGAAGGGCGGTACATATCCTCCAGCAGCAATTGTTTAAACAGGTGAACGATCCCCGATGTAATCAGGCTGCCTGCCAGGAATGCCAGTGCGTACCTGTATTTTACAAACAGGAAGATAACTGCAAGAACTGCTATTGCCGAGCCGTCGCCCAGATGGGTAGCATATTTAAAAAACTGGTCAAGCAAGGAAGAATTGATCTGGTTTGCCCAGATATGCATTTCAATTTTAGTATAGAAGAAGGCAAAACCAATAACAACTGTTAGAAACAGTAAGTACGGTATTAAGAAATACCGGTTATCAATCAGCAGCTTTTTCATCGTATTAAATTAATAAGAAACCTCAAAAATCAGTAAAAAAATTGATTCGGGCAATTTCTGATTGTTTTTGAAATTATTTTCATCAACAATTAAACCTTTTTGATCTGGCCTAGTCAGTAACATCAGGAATACATTTCTGAATGTTTTCTGTTCATAGATTGAAGTCCCGGTAGTGTTCCCGGGATTTTTTTATTTTAATTGTTGGTACCATTCTTTATCTTCGGGGAAAATTTTTAACCGATGGAGCGATTCCTTTCCAGGTGTGCAGCCTATATTTCCAATAAACATGCCGGCCATCTGCATGAACTGTGTATTGTATTTCCCAACAGAAGGGCAGGGGTTTTCTTTAATTCCTATCTTCAGAAACAGCTGGTATCGCCAGTTATTGGGCCATATGTCACTACAATAAATGAATTCATTGCAGGGCATTCCAATTTGCAGCAGGGCGAAAAGCTTCAGTTGATTTCTGAGCTGTATGGTATTTATAAAAAGCACATCCACACAGGTGAGAGTTTTGATGAATTCTATTTCTGGGGAGAGGTTCTCCTTGCCGATTTTAATGACATCGACCGGTACCTGGTCGATGCAAAAGACCTGTTTTCAAATGTAGCTGACTTAAAGGAAATCGATCAGTTGTTCGATTATCTTACTCCGGAACAGAAAGAAGCACTTGCCCGGTTTTGGGGAAGTATGCCGGCATCAGGGAAAAAAGCTCATCACGAGAAGTTTATTTCCATTTGGCAAAAATTGTATCCGATATACGCTGATTTTAAGCTGCTTTTGAAGGAAAAAAATACGGCATATGGCGGGATGGTTTCGAGGATGGTTGCAGGTATTTTTAAGGAGAATATGCCTGAAGTTGAGTTTCGAAAAATATATTTTGTCGGTTTGAATGCCCTTAATTCATGTGAAAAATTAATATTTGAGGCGCTTCGTGAAAAAGCTGAATTTCTTTGGGACTACGATGGGTTTTACCTGGAGGATACTCAAAACGAAGCCGGGAAGTTCCTGCGGGAAAACCTGAAGCAGTTTCCGCCGCCCGAGGATTTCATCTTAAACACATCTTCTTTTTCTGAAAAGAAAAATATAAAGCTCGTTGCTGTACCGTCGGTTTACGGGCAGGCACAGCAAATCCCGCATTTTTTGGAAGAAAACAGTTCAGCCGTAAAAAATGAATTTGACAATTGTGCAGTGGTTCTTGCCGACGAATCGTTGCTTTTTCCTGCCCTTGGTGCTATTCCTGTAAGCTACGATACAATTAATGTTACAATGGGTTATCCGGTTAAAAATTCAGTTGTTTATGGTTTTTTTCTGTTGCTTCTTAACCTGATTAAAAATCACCGGCGAAATAAGGAAGGCCGGGTGGTTGCCTATCACCGGTTTGTTACAGATATATTAAACCACCAGCTGATGGCCGGCATCGCAGGAGAACAAAACAGGATGTTCCTCGGCAATATGAAAAAATTCAACCGTGTTACTGTTCCATTAGATGAAATATCGTTTTCATCGTTTCATCGGCTTGTATTTTCGATTCCTGAAAAGGTAGATGATTACAGCCGGTATTTTCTGGAAGTATTGGCTGAATTGTACACAATCACTAAAGCTGAAGAAACTGAAAACCAGTTATTGTCAGAACTCATTCATTCGCTTTATCAGGCGGTTGAGCGCATTGATAAAATGATTAATGATGTGCAGAAAGAACAGGGAAGGGAAATAAGTGAGCCTGTATTTATACGTTTGTTCAGCCAGTATGCAGGTCAGCAATCGGTAGCTTTTGAAGGTGAACCTGTGCATGGAATGCAGGTAATGGGTATTCTGGAGACACGTTGTATCGATTTTGAAAACCTGATAATATTAGGTTTCAATGAGAATAAGTGGCCCAGAAAGTTTACAGCACCTTCGTTTATCCCCTATAATATCAGAAAAGGGTTTGGATTGCCAGGCATCGACGAGCAGGATGCCATGTATGCCTATTACTTTTACAGGCTGATTCAGCGGGCAAAAAACATAACAGCAACATACTGTACAATAAAAGAAGGCATCAGTACAGGGGAATTAAGCCGTTATGGCTACCAGTTACTTTACAGTGCAAACTTTGATATTACAAAGTCCACCCTGGATTTTGGTTTTTCGAACGATTCATCTTTTCCAATAATTATTAAAGGTTCTCGGGCAAAAAGAAATGTTTTGCTTGAGAGAAACTCGCCAAATACACCGCTCTCTCCAACGGCCATAAATATGTGGTTGCAGTGCAGGTTGCGGTTTTATTTCCGCTATATCCTGCAATTGGCTGAACCGGATGAAATGAAGGATGAAATTGACAGCCCTGTTTTTGGAAGCATCTTCCATGAAACCATTGAACACCTTTATAAGCCGCTGTTGGGAAAAGTCGTTAATAAAAGTGATCTGGATGCTGTTAAGAACAACAGGGTGAAAATGGAGAATGAAATAACAAAGGCAATTGGAAAGCACTATTTTAAACAAAAAGCCCCTGGAAAAATAACGTTGGAAGGTAAAACAATTCTGATTTTTGAAAACATCAAAACCTTTTTGCAGAGGCTTATTGAAATCGATATGGAGCTGGTACCGTTTGAATTGATTTCACTTGAAGGAAAATTCGCTTCACCCGTTTTAATCACAATCGATGGAAAATTTCAGGAAATTTATATAGGTGGTACCATCGACCGGGTGGATAAAACAGATGGGAAATACCGGGTTATTGATTATAAAACGGGGAATGTGGAATCGTTTTCATTGAATGAGGTGGAGGAACTGTTTGAAAAGGATAAGGAAAAGCCTAAAAAGGAGATCCTTCAGGCATTGATTTATTGCCATGTATTTCAGCAGAACTCTGGTGTAAAGGGCGATTTGCAGCCGGCTGTATACAGCCTGCGTAGATTGTTTGATGAGAAATTTTCGGGCGATTTAAAACTAAACAGAACCCCTCTGGTATATCAGGAGGTTCAACATGAATTTTTAGATAATATCCAGAAACTGGTAACTGAAATCTTTACTTCTGATGTACAGTATTACCAGACATCGCATGAAAAGTACTGTCAATTTTGTTCGTACAATAAAATTTGCCAGCGGTATTAGTCAATTCCTTCCTGGAACTTTTTATATAAATCGGGCCGGCGTTCTTTTGTTCGTTCCAGCGACTGCTGGTGTTTCCAGTCATCGATTAGCCGGTCGTTTCCAGAAAGTAATATGTCGGGAACCTTCATCCCCTTGTATTCGGCCGGGCGGGTATAAACAGGAGGGCTTAACAGGTTGTCCTGGAATGAATCCGACAAGGCAGAGGTTTCATCAGAAAGGACTCCTGGCAGCAGTCTTACAATGCTGTCAGTAATTATTGCGGCTGCAAGCTCCCCGCCAGTAAGTACGTAATCGCCTATTGAAATTTCCTTTGTAATAAAATGATCACGAACACGTTGATCCACTCCTTTGTAATGACCACATAATATGATTAGATTTTTTTTCAGGCTGAGTATATTGGCTTCTCTTTGATTGAACAACTGGCCATCGGGAGTGGTAAATATTATTTCATCGTAACTGCGTTCGCTATTAAGTTTGTTTATGACCTTTTCAATGGGCTGAATGGCCATTACCATTCCTGCTCCCTTGCTAAAAGAATAATCATCAACCCTGCGGTGTTTGTCTTCAGAGTAATCGCGCAGATGATGCAGGTAAATTTCTGCAAGTCCTTTATCGCGTGCACGTTTTACGATGGAATGATTCAGCGGACTTTCAAGAATTTCAGGTAAAACCGATATAATATCAATGCGCATATTTTTTCCTGCAAAAATAGCTTTTTCATTCCGATACGTCAACAGGAATGAGGAAATGCTCATGCTGAAATGAGAAATAGAAAAGGGCGACCTGTGCCGCCCTTTGTTGAAATGCTACCTTTCCTCTCTGCAACCTTTAATGGCGTTGCTATATTTTATTATGACTACTATAGATTGTCAATTTTTGCGGCCATTATAAAATCATTTTCCGACAGGCCCCCGATGGCATGCGTTGTTAATTCGATTTCAACATTGCTGTAATGAATGCAGACGTCGGGGTGATGCTGCTCTTGTTCAGCCAGCATAGCTACATCCTGTACAAATACCATCCCGTTTTTAAAGTTCTCAAACGGATAATTATTTCTTAGTTTTTTATTGTCAATAACCTGCCAGCCATTTTTAATCTGCCCAAGGAGCTTATCAACTTCATCCTTTTTCAAAGGTTCTTCTTTGCCACTGCAAGGAACGCACTTTTTTTCGCTTAAATCAAACTTCGAATTTTCCATAACCGTTTGCAAATATTCATTTAAACACATGTTATAATGAAAAAAGCATACCATTAATGTAACAGTAAAATAAATAATGCCTGTTAACGGCAGTTACATACATTTGGCCCATAAAAATCAGGAATGCAATGTGGATTATCTACGCAGGTTTCGTGTAGCCGTTCTACAAAATGTGCGCTGAAAGAAAACACAACATCATCATAAGTTTATTGTAAGCGGGTATTCCACCACCGGATTAGGTAAATTAGGGAATGGACAAGGAAAATGGCATGTAATTCGAATTCTATATGTGAAATAAAAGATAATTAAAATGAAAACACAAGAGTTAAAAATCGAACTCAGCAAAAAACTTGCTGATGTAAATTCCAGAATAATTGTATTAAAGGAAAGGCTTGATGAATTAAACGAACAAAGCACCGTTCTGCAGGATGTTATTGTAGAACTTGAATCGATTCGTGATAATATTCTTGTTCAGTTTGATAGAATTGAAACTGCCGATGAATCCGATGCCAAAAGGATGCCTGAGCTCGAAAAAAACATTTATAAAAGTTTCAGTTCTTTCGAAGAATCTTTCTCAAAAGCAGGTTCGTTATCACGTAATTCTCAGCTTAGGCAGCGGGATCGCAATGTTGATTTTAAAAATCCAACCGGCACCCGATAAAGAGAGGACTCTGCCGGTAAAATGACCATCGTTTCGAATAATGTCTTAAGGTTCAGGATGGAATAACAGGCCATAACCAACAAAATGGTTTTGAAGAGTCTGAACAGGCTGCAGGCAATTTTAAGAAAAAACAATGAGGTTGATAGAATTGATGCTGCAGTTTTTTTTCCCTTCAAGATATATCAATCCCAGTGATTTGATGGGGAATAAATTCCTCATTTGTTCTTAACATTTCCACAAACCCATACATTGTAATTATTGCAGAACCTGAAACGAGTACTGACTTTCAGCCTGAATGTTCGGGATGATGCTGCTGTATTTCTTTTGGACGGTGAATGGTATAACTATTGCCTCAATAGAACGAGTTCAGCTAAAGGGATGTACGTACCACAAAATAATAAACTAAATGTCAAAAAAAGATAAGATCAGAGAATTTGAAAACCAGGAATGGCTTGATTCGATTGATTATTTGATCAAAAATGAAGAGGCAGCACGCGTAGAAGAAATATTGGACTTACTCAGAAGCAGAGCAACTGAACAAGGTATTGTATTAAAGCCCCGCTTTACTACTCCCTATATTAATACCATTCCAGTTTCCAGGCAAACGGACTATCCGGGTAACCGGGAGATCGAACGCAAAATAAAAAGCCTTATCCGGTGGAATGCCATGGCCATGGTGGTTCAGGCAAATAAAAAGGAGGATGGCATTGGTGGTCATATTTCCACTTATGCATCAGCGGCTACTTTATATGAAGTTGGGTTTAATCATTTTTTTAAGGGACCCGACGGAGAATCCCCTCCTGATTTGATTTACTACCAGGGCCACGCTTCACCCGGTATTTATGCCCGTTCCTATCTTGAAGGAAGAATTTCGCAAAAGCTGATGGAAAATTTCAGGAGAGAGCTAAAGCCGGAAGGGGGCCTTTCTTCCTATCCACATCCCCGGCTAATGGAAGATTACTGGAAATTTCCGACCGTATCGATGGGTTTAGGTCCTATCATGGCTATATACCAGGCACGTTTCAATAAATACCTCCAGGATAAAGGCCTTTTGAAGGCCAGCAATCAAAAGGTATGGGCTTTTATGGGAGATGGGGAAATGGATGAGCCTGAATCAAAAGGAGCACTTACCCTGGCAGCACGTGAAGAGCTCGATAATTTGATATTCGTTGTAAATTGTAATTTACAGCGGCTCGACGGGCCGGTAAGGGGTAACAGTTCCATAATTGATGAACTGGAAGCAGCTTTTAAAGGAGCAGGATGGGTGGTGATAAAAGTAATTTTAGGCGAAAACTGGGATCCATTACTGGAAAAAGACAAAAACGGAATCCTTAAAAAACGCCTGGGGGAGATGGTTGACGGTGAACGACAGAGGTATGCCATTGCCGATGGAGAATATATCCGCAAAGAGTTTTTTGGAAAATATGATGAACTTCATGAAATGGTAAAACATATGAGCGATGAGGAGCTTGAAAAACTCCGGCGTGGAGGACATGATCCTGTAAAGGTGTACAATGCCTACAAAATGGCACAGGAATCCAAAAATGCTCCCAGTGTTATTTTGGCTGAGACTATCAAAGGATATGGATTGGGTGAAGCTGGCGAGGGAAGAAACGTGACCCATCAGCAAAAGAAACTCAATGAAGATGAATTGATTGTATTTCGTGACAGGTTTAATATACCTATTTCAGATGAAGAAATTGCCACGGCTCCGTTCTTTAAACCCGATGAAGAGAGTGAGGAAATTACCTATTTAAAGGAACGGAGAAAAAAACTGGGTGGATACCTGCCTCAAAGAAATTCGAAAAAACAACCTTTCGATATGCCCGATGATAAGGTGTTTGATGATCTTTTTAAAGGATCGGGCAAACGCCAGGTTGCTACAACCATGGTAATAGTGCAGATTATGTCAAATCTGTTGAAAGACAAGAATGTTGGAAAACTCGTGGTGCCCATTGTTCCCGATGAATCAAGAACATTTGGCATGGATGCTTTATTCAGGCAAGTAGGAATCTATGCACATACGGGTCAGTTATACGAACCGGTCGACAGGGAAAGCCTGCTTTATTACAAGGAGGCAAAAAATGGTGCCATTCTCGAGGAAGGTATCACGGAGGCTGGTTCCATGTCATCATTTATTGCAGCCGGAACAGCCGGTTCAACCCACGGAATAAATTGCATCCCTTTTTATATTTATTATTCGATGTTTGGCTTCCAGCGTACGGGCGATTTGATGTGGGCTGCAGCCGACGCACGGGCAAAAGGATTCCTGATTGGAGGAACTTCGGGCCGTACTACCCTTGCCGGCGAAGGATTGCAACACCAGGATGGACACAGCCATTTACTGGCCCTTCCGGTTCCATGCATCAGGGCATACGACCCCGCTTATGCCTATGAACTTGCTGTTATTGTACGTCATGGATTAAAGGAGATGTACGAGGAAGGCAAGGATGTTATGTATTATATCACTGTAATGAATGAAAAATACCCGATGCCGGCTATGCCTTCTGAAAAAGGGATAGTGGAATCCATTGTAAAAGGCATGTACAAAATTAAAAGCAGCAAAAAAAATGAGCACAGGCTCTTTCTACTTGGAAGCGGTACCATTTTAAATGAAACCCTGAAGGCTGCTGAAATCCTTAAGGAGTTTGATATTCATCCGGAAGTTTGGAGTGTAACCAGTTATAAAAAATTGTACGACGATGCCGTTGAAGCTGAAAGAAATAATCTGTTGAATGAAACAGATCAAAAAAGCTATATCGAAGAATGCACAGGCAGTGAAGAAGGAATATTTGTAGCAGCCTCAGATTATGTAAAAGCATTGCCTCTTGCTGTTTCAAAATGGTTCCCTGGAATGTTTGCTGCTCTTGGCACCGATGGTTTTGGCTTAAGCGAAGGCAGGCAGGAGTTGCGTGACTATTTCGAGGTAAGCGCCAAACATATTGCATTCACTGCTATTGAATGTCTTCACCGCCGGAATAAAATCGATGAACAAGTGGTAGAAAAGGCAAAAGAAAAACTTGATTTTCAATTCAATAAGAATTCCCCGGTGTGCAAATAGTAACAGCAGGCTGAAATTTATAGCTCAGCAACAATAAATTATAAAGAAAATGAAGAAGGAAATAAAAGTGCCTGACATTGCAGAAAATGTTGAAAAAGGAACAATTGCAGCGGTCCTTGTTTCCGAAGGAGATAAAGTTTCGGTGGATCAGCCGCTTGTCGAAATCGAAACCGATAAAGCCTCTACCGATATTCCTTCCGAATTCGATGGGGTAGTAGCTGAGATAAAAGTGCAGGAAGGCGATGAGGTGAAAGTTCACCAGGTGATTTTGATTCTGGAAGTTGAAGATGAAGATGGGCAGGATGAACAGGAGAAGGAGAAACCTGCAGAAAAAGGCAAAGCAGAAAGCCACGGGGAGGAGGAGCAAGCCGAAAAAGAAACAGATGATGAGAAAAAAGATGATAAGGGCAGGGATAACCAGGATCAGGAGCAAGAAGAGCAAAAAAGTAAGGAGCATTCATCCGACAAAAAACGGAATTTAAGTGAGGTTCCGGCCGCTCCTTCGGTACGGCGGCTTGCCAGGGAAATGGATGTTGACCTTACCCGGGTGAAAGGCAGCGGGCCGGGAGAACGTATAACTGCCGAGGATGTGAAAAAGCATGCCGATAAACCACAGCAAGCCGATGCAAAGGAAAAACCGGGGGCAGATGAAAAGTTGCCCGATTTCTCTCAGTGGGGGCCGGTTTCAAGGGAAAAGATTAAGACAATTCGCCGGCTTACGGCTGAGAATGTTCTTCAATCGTGGCAAACCATCCCCCATGTCACGCATTTTGATGAGGCAGACATTACAAACCTTGAAAAATTTAGAATTCAGCATCAAAAGAAAGCCGAAAAGCAAGGGGTGAAACTCACTGTAACCGCAATCCTTTTAAAAATAGCCGGTTTTGCATTGCAAAAATTCCCGCGGTTCAATGCCAGCCTCGATGACAATGAAATTGTTTTCAAGCATTACTTCAATGTGGGAGTAGCTGTTGATACACCCAGGGGGTTGCTGGTTCCCGTTATCCGCGATGTGAATACCAAGTCGCTGATTCAACTCTCGGTTGAACTGGATGAACTGGCTAATAAAGCCCGTGAGCGAAAAATAGCACCCGAAGAGATGCAGGGAGGCAATTTCACGATTTCAAACCTGGGTGGGATCGGGGGAACCGGGTTTACTCCTATTGTGCTTCCTCCCCAGGTAGCAATACTTGGGGTATCAAGAGCAGTGTATAAACCGGTTTATGTTGGCGATAAACTTAAAAAAAGAATGATTATCCCGCTATCGGTTTCGTACGATCACCGGGTTATTGACGGCGCCGACGGTGCCCGCTTTCTTCGGTGGTTTTGCGATGTAATTGAAGACCCTTTTGCAATCTTACAATAAAAACAGGCTTATGAGTGATATTAAAAAACACGACCTTGTAATAATTGGCGCAGGTCCCGGGGGATACCGTGCAGCATTTATGGCCGCCGACCTTGGACTGAAGGTTACCCTGATCGACCCTGAAAAGAATCCCGGAGGCGTATGCCTGTATCGCGGGTGCATTCCTACAAAAGCTCTGTTGTACCTTACAAGTGTAATTAAAGATGCTGAAGAGGCCGCAGACCTGGGTATTAAATTTTCGGCACCCGAAATTGATGTGAAAAAAGCTGCCAAATGGAAAGATCAGGTGGTGAGGCGCTTAACCGGTGGGCTGGGGCAGCTGGTGAAAGCCCGTAAAATCAATTATATCAGGGGATATGCAAAATTTCTTGACAATTCTACCCTGGAGATAAACCGGGATGATGGAAATTCGGAGAAAATAGGCTTCAATAATGTCATTATTGCCACCGGGGCCAGTGCCTACCGGTTGCCCGATGTTGATTACGCAAACGAAAAAATTATGAATTCCGAGCAGGCGCTCGAATTTAAAGATATCCCCGAAAAACTGCTCATTGTGGGAGGAGGTTATATTGGAATAGAAATGGCAATTATTTATCATGAATTTGGTTCCAAAGTTTCCATAGCTGAACTTACCGATAGTTTTTTACCCGAAATGGATAACGATCTGGTATCGGAGCATAAAAAGGCAGGTAAAGAAATTTACGAGGATATATTTATGGAAACCTCGGTGAAACATATCGAAGAAAAAGAGAATCGCCTTCTTGTAACATTTAAGGATAATCAGGATAATACTTTTCAGAAAACGTACGATAAGGTTTTGGTGGCCATTGGCGAAGGGCCTAATACCAAAAGCCTGGGCCTTGAGAATTTGTCGCTGCAAACCGATAAAAAAGGCTTTATTAAGGTAAACGAAAAACAGCAGACTACAGAAAAGGGGATCTATGCCATTGGAGATGTTACCGGTCCGCCGCTGCTGGCACATAAGGCAAGTTACGAAGGACGTGTTGCAGCCGAAGTAATTGCGGGTATGAAGTCGGTAAACGATGCGCGTGCAATTCCGGCTGCCATTTATACCGAACCCGGCATTGCCACCTGCGGGTTGACTGAAAAGAAAGCAAAACAAAAAAACATAGCATACAAAGTTGTTAAATTTCCATGGGCTGCCTCGGGCCGGGCAATATCGATCAACGAAAGCAGGGGCTTCACCAAATTGCTCATTGACCCTGAGAATGAACGAATTTTAGGTGCAGGGATTGTTGGAAAGAATGCAGGAGACTTAATTGCTGAACTTGTGGTTGCTATGGAAATGGGAGCTACCGCTGAAGATATTGGCCGATCCATTCATCCTCATCCAACCCTGAGTGAAACTGTAATGGAGGCTGCAGAACTCTTTTACGGGCATGCAGCTCACAAAAAATCGTAAACATCATTATGAAAACAATAATTATAAGTGATATAAAAGGAAGTGCCCAAACAGTTATTCCATACGGATTGAACCTTGCCCGGGCAATGAATTCGGATGTGACGGTGGTTCATATGGTCGATCCACGGGTTAATCAGGCTAAATACAGTTCCTATTCCGACTCACAGTCGCTTACACCCGGTGAACCCCTGGGACACGAAGAAACTGCAAATAAAGAGGTTTCCCAGGTATTAACCGAACTTGAAAATTTATTGAGCCGGGAGACTTCCAGCTTAAACTTTCCCCTGAAAGTTGATACTGTCGTTAAATCAGGCAGCATCGAGGATGAAATTGAAAAAATTGTGAAAGAAGAAGTTTCCTGCCTGGTTGTTGCAAGTGCAGAAGCGGATGGAGCCATCTTCGAAGATAAAACTGAAATCTACGATTTGGTGAAGAATTCAAAAGCGATGTGTATCCTGGTTCCGCCGGGGAAAAAATTCAGGGAGTATAAAAAAATATTGCACCCGGTTGATTTTGAATCTAAAGAGCTCGAAAAATACAGCGATCTGAGATTTTTTTTCGATGCCTTTGACCCTGTTATTAATGCTGTTTCTGTTGCTGCTGATAAAGAATACCTCGAGACCGAACTTAAGGGTAACTCGTGGGCAAAAGTGGCCAAAGAAGTTTTTCTTCCTGCCAAAGGTCCAATGTGCTTAAAGGGGATGAATTTGCAGATACTATAATCAGGTACAGCATCCGAAACGAACCCGACTTAATCATGCTGTTTCAGCGAAGGAAAAATCCTTTTCAGAAAAATTTCAAAACAGGACTGGTCGGAACCATCATCGAAAAGACTCACATTCCTGTTTTATATTTCTACAGGAAATGACACCGGTTTAATCAATAACTATTTAAAATCAGATAAAATGAAACAAAGTTTAAAAAAGTTAAAAAAGTTTTCACTTCAGGCTACTGACGGAGAAAAGGGAAAGGTGAAAAACTTTCTGTTTGACGATGAGACCTGGGTTATCCGATACCTGGAGGCCGATTTGGGTAATTTCTTTTCTGAAAAACGGGTGCTGATTCCCCGCGAACAACTTGGAACGCCTCTATGGGAGGAAAAACATTTTCCGGTTCATTTAACTGTAAAAGAAATTGAAAATTCACCCGGGCTGGAGTATGATATGCCCGTGTCGAGGCAATACGAGTCCCGTTTGCTGGAGCATTACCAGCTGCAGCCATACTGGCCTGAAGCCGTGGCCGGGTATGCCGGCAGGGAATCTTTGCTGGGATCAAATTATCCGTTTAGCATTCCCCGGAAAACAGGTAAGGAAGATGAAGTGACAACCAGTTTACGAAGCTTCAGCGAAGTAAGCGGCTATTATATTAAAGCCACTGACGATCATTTCGGCCATATCGAAGATCTTATTATCGATATCAACTCCTGGCAGATTGTATTTGCAGTTATCGATACCAGGAACCTGTCGCCCTGGAGCAAAGAAGTTGTTATACCGGTTGAACTTCTCGAAGAAATAAGCTTTATTGATAAAGAAGTAACTATTAATTTGCCCAAAGAGGAAATCAAAAACGCTCCGGAATACGATTCATCAAAAGATTGGACGTTGGAATACGAGGGTGAAGTATATGGTTTTTTTGGCAGTAAAGTAAGAAGATAACCGCCACCAGAAAAATAATATTCCCCCGACACATCAATATGCCCCAGAGCAGAATCTAATTTTGCTTTTGGGGTTTTTTTGTATATTTTTTCCACATATTGTAGCATATTTTGCACACCTTTTTTTGCGTCAGATATTGGTAAAGAGGCCATTCCCCAACTATGGCTGCTGTTGTCATTGAATATGACAAAAGTTAAATGGTTGGCATGCTTTTAGAAAAAAATTCTAAAAAAAAATTGGTATGGACCCTACAATTGCCGACATGATAGCCAAAGATGTGACAGACCAGTTGAAATGGGACGACAGCGTCGATGATTCCAATATTTCGGTCAAAGTAACCGAAAACCATGTTTTTCTTGAAGGAACAGTAAACAGTTATGCTGCAAAAATCTCGGCTTCTAAAGATGCCTACCTGGTGCCGGGAGTAAAGCATGTGGAAAATAATCTGAAAGTAAAATTAACCGAAGAACCTGCCTTGCCCGATGACCACCAGGTAACACGGAATATAGTTGAAGCACTTCACAGGAACAGCCGCATAAATGCTGCCAATATGGAGGTTGAAACGAGAAACCGCCTGGTAACACTCAGGGGAACAGTGGCATCCTTTTGGGAAAAATATGAAGCCCAGGGCATTGCAACCAACACCCATGGAGTAACTGGCGTGGATAATAAACTGGAGGTGAAGCTTAAAAATACAATTGAAGACAAAGAAATTGAAAGCAACATCAGAAATGCCTTCAGGCGAAGTATTTTAATTGATGAAGATAAACTGGAAGTCCGTGTAAAAAATGGGGTTGCCCGCCTGTCGGGAAGTGTGGCAAATTATGTCATCAAGCGTGAAGCTATTGATCTGGTTAATTACACAAGAGGTGTTGTTAATATAGATGATGAGATAACAATTGAATAATCCTAAATTCCACAACAATGAAAAACATGCCAATAATGCTGATCGATAACAGAAACCCGTTTTGCTGCAAAACCATGCGATTGATATTCAGAAGAGGGGGATACAACAAGTTTAACTTTCTTTCTATTTATTCAGAAGAAAGCAAAAAGTTGCTTTCTGAGTTTGGCATCATCACAAATGGGGAGAAGCTGATGGTACTGTGCGATAAAGGGAAGGTTTTTGTTAAATCCGGTGCATTATTGCAGGCAGCCCGGAAACTCAACGGCCTCATGCCTTTGATCTATTGGTTGACAATAGTCCCCCGCAAAATAAGAGATTCTTTATATGACAGAGCTTCGGAAAACTCCCCTAACCACTGACTCATTTAAAATTAAAATATTATGAAGTTTAAAACAGTCCTTCACACACTTTTAATTGCCCTGTTTTTATTGTTTGCAATCCAGGGATGTGATAACAGTCCCAGGCAGGGCCGTGTGAATGAACAGGAATCGGAAGTCTCTTCCGCAGCACAGAACCGTGCTTCCATGTTTGAGGATGTGGAACAGGCAATCTGTGTAATGTATCCTGCCGAAGGGAGTAATGTGAGCGGCACCGTTACTTTTACCCGCAATGGTTCCTCCATACTTGTAAAAGCTGAGTTGGAGGGACTGACACCGGGAAAACATGGTTTTCATATCCACGAGAAAGGCGATTGTTCTGCTGCCGATGCTTCATCTGCAGGAGGCCATTTCAACCCCGGCGACAGTGACCATGGTGGACCTGACCACCAGGAGCGGCATGTGGGGGATCTTGGAAATATCGAAGCCGGTGAAGATGGCCGCGCTACCCTTGAATTGGAAGATACAGTGATCAGCTTTTCGGGCCCGAATTCAATTATCGGAAGATCGGTTGTGGTGCACGCCGATGAAGATGATCTGACATCGCAGCCTACAGGTGATGCCGGTGGCAGGCTGGCGTGCGGGGTAATTGGTGTAGTTGAATAATTGATTACATTTTCCTGGAATCCAGAAAAGAGCCGCTTTTATATTTAAGGGCCTGTTTAATTGCCGAGGCATTTAGTTGGGCAGCCACTTCAGGCTCCGCCATATGCCCCGATTCGCGTTGCTCCTTTAACCGTTTTACAACCGGGTATTGCTCATTGTCGGGCAGGCCGTAAATGTAATCCTGCATTTGCGATTTAATGAGGCCCGGGGCTAAAGCCGAAAAATGAGTTTCAGTGTGCTCCTTGGCATAAAGGTTTATCAGCATGTTTAACGTGGCTTTTGAAAGGGAATAGGCATTCCATCCGCGTGCTCCTGAAACTGCAGCCCCCGATGATATGGCTACAACCTGGTGAATCTTTTTTATATGCCTGAATAAGGTATCAATCACTATTTTATTTGACCATACATTTACGTCCATTACATGTTGAATTTCATCCAGGCTGGTATCTTTTAAGTCTTTAACCTCATTGAGAATGCCTGCGTTCAGGATTACCAAATCAAGAACCTCCAACCCGTTGAGAAAGGAGACCAGGTTGGTTTCTATCTCGCTGAATTTTGAAATGTCCTGGTACAGAAACCTGAAATTATCATACTTTCTTAATTCTTCATTTCGTTTCCTGCTGATCCCGTAAACTGTATGTCCGTTTGTAATATAATATTTTGTCAGTCCAAATCCCAGGCCTGAGTTCGTACCGGTAATCAATACATTCATCATGGTTCCGTTTTCGTGTAATGCAACTGAAATTACAACCCATGTGAAGAAAATTTGTTCCCGAAACTTTGCATAAAAACAAGAAAAACTCCATAGCTTGACTTCATGGCATGAATTTTCCATCTGAATAATGGAATTCAAAAAATAGCTGTTATGAATGGATTAATTTGGGGCATACTCTATCTTCTTGTTATTGCTTTCCTGATAACATTATTCTTCAGGTTCCTGTTGCGTGTGAGTGGACCCTGGGGAAGCTTCTGGGCATTTTTTATAATTGTATTGATGGGCATATTGGCTGCCGATATCTGGATATCGCCGATTGGGCCATATTTTGCCGATATACATTGGGTGCCGCCTGTTGCTGCAGGGTTGGTGATTGCACTATTGCTGGCTGCCACTACTCCAAGCCCGAAGGCCCGGAGTGAAATGGAGGCAGAAGAAAGTACCGGTAAAGAAGAAGCGGCAGCAGTGGCTCTTGGAACATTCTTTTGGTTTCTTATAATATTTCTCCTGATCTTGATTATCGTGGGTCTATTTGCAGGTAATTAGTTTATATTGTGCACTGTAGAAAAATGTCTCATTTCGGGGAAAGTCTTCTACTGTCGAATCATACAAATAATTGCATTTTTTATAACAGCTCCTTTGAAAATTGTATTTGTCAGCTGATAAATAATAGGATTGGTATTAAGTTGCTGTATATTATTCGTTAACCGGATTTTTAATTTTGGGTAGTTTTTAGGTATGTAGGGTTCAGGTAATCAATGATTTTTTAAGTTTTATCAGGGTTGATGGCATGGTATTTTCATCTAATAGATTAATAATCATTTATTAACCCATAAATTAAAATGTTATGAAGAATATGTTTATGAGAAAAACATTTAATTTATTTTCAGTATTAATCCTGTTTCTATTTTTCCTGCATTCGCCCTCTTTCGCACAAAATCAGGAAACAGTAAACACAATTAGTGAACTGGAAGAGCTGGAAGATCGTAATCTCGAGTACTTAAAACAAATCCACAGGATTGTGAAAGATTACCCATCTTTTTCCTACAATTATACAATTGAAGACGGTGAAGTAAAAGATGTGAAAGTTACGGGTGTTGATGACCAGGTTGACAGAAAGAGACTCGAAGTGGCCATATTCGATTTGAAAAGCAATAAAAACAGGATGAAGACAAAGCAAAACAGAATTGGTGTCTTCTATTCAGTAGATAAAGAGGCTGAATACGCTGGGGAATCTGATCTGAACCGGGTTATTCTGGATAATCTTGAATATCCTCAGGATGCAAAAGATTGGGGTGTTGAAGGAACAGTTTATGTGAAATTCGTTGTTGATGAAAAAGGAGAGATACCTTTTGCCACTACTTCAAGTAATATTGAAACAACGATGGAGCCTTACGTCGAAGATCTGGAAAGGCAAGCTGTAGAGGCAGTTAAAGCCACATCAGGAGATTGGGAACCCGGAACAGTGAATGGAGTGGAAGTTTCATCACTTGCAGTGGTTCCGGTTACATTCGAATTTGAAAAGCACCCAAGTATCCCGGTCCTTATTCAATAGTTTTTAACTTGATTTAATGAACTGAAATAAATTTTGCCGTCTCATTCCCTGTGCTTGAGGCGGTTTTATTTTGGGTTGGACTGTTCCATTGATTATACAAATCGCCGGCTTAAAACTCATAATCAAAAGGTTTAGCAGTTGTATGAAAGGAACCTTCGCCTGACTAAATTCAATATAAATTCAATGTTAATTCAGTAATAATTCAATGTAAACTCAATTATAATTGAATTAACATTGAATTTACATTGAGTTTATACTGAAATAAATTAGTAGAAGAACCTATTCAGCCGGGGGATTTATGAGCAGGTATCTGATGGCTTGGTTAAACGGCACGTTATTGCTTATGCTGGCTTTAAATTAAACTGTTGGTGTTTATCGGATTATTACCTGGTATTACCTGGTGGATTAAAAAATTGTTGAATAATTTGGTTCAGAAGTTGCATGGTTTTTTCCAACGTTAATCCTTATAAATAACAATGAAGATTTTAAAACCTGTATTCAAAAAAGTAAAAAAACCCTTACGCTGGATAAAAGTATTTTTAAAACAAAAAGCCGGCTGGCTTGATAAACCGCGTATTGTCCCCTACAGAGGATATGGGAACGAAACCGATGTATTTATAAAAGGAATGGTAATAGAGGATAAGGGATTGTCGAAGCCAAAAGATAAGCATCGGTTTTGGCACAATATTCTGGCAACTATCAAACGGTTTTCGAGTGATGAGATACCCGGTGTAAAAGTAAAGGCAGAATTTTTAGGGAAGATTTCAATAATTGAAACAGATGATCTTGGGTTTTTTGATTTTCATTTTCATTTTAAAAATAAGTCGGAGGTATTGCTTTCAAAGGAATGGCATACGGTACATTTTGAACTGATCGATGAAATTATTGAAGATCAGCCCCCGGTATATGCCACGGGTGAGATTCGTATTGTTCCTGATAACCAGAACCGCATTATTGTTTCCGATATCGACGATACAGTAATGGTTTCGCATGCAACACAAACTTTACGCAAACTGCGTCTCATGCTTTTTAGAAATGCCCTTACCCGGAGTCATTTTTCGCACGTCGATTTGTTTTATCACGCATTGGCCGAAGGAAAAGCAAAACAGGAAAGCAATCCTTTTTTTTACGTGTCGAGCAGTGAATGGAACCTTTACGACCTTTTGGAAGATTTTTTCACAATCAGTAAAATTCCAAAAGGCGTTTTTTTACTGCGCACATTAACTTACTCGATTTATAAGTTCTGGAAATCGGGGGGTGGTAGCCATGAGCATAAATACGATAAAATAGTTGACTTAATGAAATTTTACCCCAATTCCAGGTTTATACTTATTGGCGACAGTGGCCAGCACGATCCTTCTATTTATTCGCGAATTGCCCTTGAGTTTCCCGGAAGGGTAGAGGCAATATACATACGCAGGATCCGCTCCAAAAGCTTTGCTGAGAACGAGGAAAATTTATATAAAAAACTGGCAAAAGTAAATACCACTTACCTCGAAGTGAAGGAAACCCGCGAAGCAGCCCATCATGCCACAAAGAATGGGTTAACACCCATTGATTTACTTACTGAAATTTAAAGTTTCAGTCAATCAGTGGGGCACCTGTACCATAAAGTTGACAAGTTCGTTCAGAAATATACGGACCTGGTAGACATTTTTAAGCCGGTATTGTGCAGCGGTCTGACTAGCACCGGGGCCAACCTGAATCCCAATTCCACGGTTTATCAAAGCCTTATACGCATCTTCATCGGTTACATCATCACCAATGTATATTGGAACATATTTGTCGGGATCGGTCAATCCGAGTTCATTAAGAATCCAGAGTACTGCCTTGCCCTTATGCCAGTGAATATCGGGTTTGACTTCAAGTATTTTCTTCCCTTCACCAACTTTGAGGTTTTTTGAATTTTTTAAAGTTTTATATACCTTGTCCCTGATTGAAGGGATGTCGTCTTCATGGGCGTTGCGATAGTGGATGGCTATGGCATAGCGTTTTCTTTCAATTTGTACCCCTTTAGCTGATTCAGAAAATACATCGTGCAACTTATGCTCCATTTTATCAAGTTCGGGTAGCAGTTGCCCTGTTTTTTCATGTTCCATATACATGCCACCGGGACCAGAAATGCGGAATCCATGGCTGCCAGCGTAAATCAAATTTTCAATATTAATTCTTGATTTCAGATCATCCATGTCACGGCCACTGACAGCAGCAACCTTGAATTTTGTAGCACATTCCGATAAAACATCCCGCATCTCCTCCGATATTAAAGCATCTTCAGGTCGCTGCACGATAGGGGTGAGGGTTCCATCGTAATCAAGAAAAAGAACAGGGGTTTTTTCAAAAACTGCCTTTCCAATTTCAACATACTGCGAGGCAAAAGGTGGAATCGATTGGTTAAACCATGCCTCGATTTCGGGATCGTTTATCAGGTCCAGTTCATTGAAATCATCAATCACCAGGTCAGCACCATTCTCGCTCATAAGCTTCCGGTTGTCTCTCCGGTTAACACCAACGACCAGCCCAAAATTTCCTTTACTGCCTGCCTGTAACCCGGCGACGGTATCGTCGAACAGGGCACATGATTCGGGAGCTATTCCCAGTTCCTTGGCAGCTTCGATGTAGAGATCGGCTTCGGGTTTTTCTTTCAGTCCCTTTTTGCGTGCAGCATGACCATCGATTTTTACATCAAAAAGGTTTTTGATTATAGATGCATTCAGCGCTTTTTTAAAGTTTTCATCTGAAGAAACGATTGCCGTTTTCAGTCCTTTGTCCTTCCAGTATTTTAATTTTTGCAAAGCTTTTTCATAGAACTGGAATTCCCCCTCTTTCAGCCTCCTTGAAAAAAGTTTTGATTTCCTTTTCTCAAGGCTGCAAACGGTATCAATATCGGTGGAATCGCTTTGGGTTCCAAACGGAAGGTTGATGCTTCGTGAATTCAGAAAGCTCTGCACCCGTTCAAATTTTGGTTTGCCATCGATGTAGGTATAATAATCCTCTTCGCTGAAGGGCTGAATTGCATCGTGCTTTTCGAACAGTTCATTGAAAACGGTTTCCCATGTGTTCTTACTGATAAGTGAAGTATGGATCAGAACTTCGCTCATATCTACAATGACGGCTTTTGCCCCGGTTTGATGAGTATTTGCTTTTTGATTCATGAAATGAAATAAATTACTGTTTGAATTTATAACAAAATAAAAGGGTTATTGGGCAATGAGAAGACGGATTTTTCTCATTTCCGGCAATAACCCTTCATTCATGTTCTAAGCCGTTACAGATTACAGGCCATTTAATGTATACCTTGTGTATTTGCTATTCCCTTATCCAGGACTGAGCTTTCAGCGCCTGGTTTTTTGGGAAATATTTAACTTTTCCTGAAACAAACGGACTTGAAATGCCCGAGATGATTTTCTGCCAGTTGCTGTCGCCCGTTACAGCAACTTTTTCTATTTTATTGAAGTTTTTGAGGTATGTCTTTACATCTTCAATAAATGCATCGGGTTTAATTGCTTCAACTTCATCAAGCTCGAGGTAAAGTTTCACATGATTGTTTTCTCTGACCGTTTTGTCGATCAACGGGTTTATCTTCTCATAATCATTTTTAGTGATCTTTCCTGCAGCATGAATGGCAATTACATCGTCTTTTGTAAAATCCAGTACTCTGAACATGATCTGTATTATTTAATTAATTATTACATGCCAAAAGCATAATACCTGATTCTTCGAGGTTCATCAGGATAGATCCCTTCGAGCATAACGCCGCCCTTGGTGTTTTGCAATATTTTGGATACATCCTCGGGAGATCTGACGGCCTGTCCGTTTATCCGGGTTATTACAAATCCTTCGCTGATTTCAGTTTCGGAGCGTAATTTCCCAGGGAGCAGGCGGGTAATGCGGACACCGCCGTTAATATTTAACTTTTGGGCATCTTCTTTTTCGATGCTTCTGAGTTCAGCACCCAGGCTGGAGAGCATTTCTCCTCTTTCGGTAGCGGTCAATTCGGTG
>OBJA01000743.1_pt1 | contig 26705 bp, 31 predicted proteins | sample 1519751 | NCBI WGS metagenome assembly OBJA01 (sample SAMEA3881238, study PRJEB22517) | soil metagenome | biome: lake sediment; feature: soda lake sediment; material: sediment, water from around vicinity | place: India | collected 2013-12-23 | depth 3 m
GATTCTAAGCGTCTTTAATCAATTTTTTTTGTACCCGGGGCGGGACTTGAACCCGAAATTATCTTCAATAGTCTTATTTTCTGTCATTTTATGTTGGTTTTAAGCTACAATTATAAACATTTTTGGTGGGACTTTGGGTGGGAGATTTTATCCCACGGTCTTCCAATGTTTGGGAGCAAAGATATCAATTAAAACATCGGATGTATGTCGATGACCTTACCCACAAGTTGGCTGATGACATAGACGTTCGTGCCGTTTTATACAACTGCTCATGAAAACGGATGTGATTTTTTAGTCCTAAATTCCGGATATACAACAATCTGCTGATCCGGCCTAAAATCAATGACTTTAATCTAATTGAAATCAAATATTTTTCATAGTTCTCTATCCTTGCAAAGACGCCATTATCCCTCGGATTCAAGGGTTCCAAAAAGGTTCCAACAAAAAGTTGGACTTGAACCGCTTCACACTGCCTCTTATTTTGCTTTTGAAAACGAATGAAACCCCGGTTCTCTTTAAGTGCAAGCGACTAATAGATTATGAGTATCAATATCGCCATAGTAGAATTATCCAAACAGGTTGCATTTCTGCAATCTGAACTGGAACGATTGCGCAGCGAAAAGGAGGCTTACCGGGAACAGGAAATATTAAAAAAACCAAAATACAAAAAACTTTCTGAAACAAAAGTCAAACTGCTTAAATGTATACGAAAGATGGAACAGGAGCATTACAACGTTCTCTGCCAAAAACATAGGGAGGAAATCGAATTCATCCGGAAAAGGTATCCAAACTGGATACCTGCCAAAAAGTTATTTGACATGCGGGGGTGAAACGCTGCTGGCGGGTGCTTCCATTTAGAGCGAACCATGCCGGGAGTAGCTGATATGCGAATACATTACTATCCATTAAGCCTTTGAAGTAATTTTCAAAGAGTTGAATTTATCACAATCATTAACAGGATTAACTTAAAAGATGAAGAAATATGCCTAAAGCGGATTTTTCAAATTTGGGACGGCTGGACCGGGCTATTGCTGAGAATTTATCCGATATCAGGAGCTGTTTTGAGGATTGTCCCGGAATTGTGCTTGATTTTATCGTTTTCATCTCAGGACGAATCAAAACCGATCTTTTCGGATACACCCGGTTTACGTTGAAGGACTTCTGCGAGGCAACCGGGCGGAACAGGCAGGATTTGGCCGTGAAGCATCCCCTGTTCCGGGATGATAAAAAGAAAGCTCCCGAAATCGATGGTTTTAAGTTTGAAACCGTCTTCGACTACACAATGATCACCATGATGCAACGAAACCTGATCTTCAAAGAGGTTTATGAAACCAAAGCAGATGGCAGGACCATCCGGCTTGAATCCATCCGGATCATCAGCGATGTCAGGCTGAATTTTTCAAGAAGAAGCAATGAGGTCAAAGTATATGATGTTCGTATCAGCCCGGAGATACTGGACGGTTTTATCAGACGTTATTACACCATCGATATCGATGCTTATAAGCTAGCCGGGAAAGGCAGGGGTAAAGAAAACAGGCAGTCATTGGTGATTTACCTGTCGGTACTCCGGCACCTGCTCTTCTCGCAGGGAATCAACAAAACCAGTGTCTCTTTGGATATACTTGCCAAACAGGGAAATGTCAATATGAATAAAGAATCGTTCCACCTGAAAGAAGCCATTCTCCATCTACTGAATCATCTGAAAGAAAAAGCCCGGTTTCCATTCGAATTCCGGTTTGTCAGAAGTGAAACAATTCATAAATATCACGTTGAATTTCTCTTTATGGAAACAGTTCATAAGAACCTTTTGGTAAACGAGCACAACTTTTTCTACTCGCTGATGGACAACCTGAAGCAATTTTTCAACTATCAATATGGACCTCTTTCCAACAGTATCAAAGGACAAACCGAACCATTTCAAACATGGCTGACTTCAACTGCAGACACTGCCAATAAAGTCCGGATTCTCCAATCAGCCTGGCTAAAATCTTTTCAGGTTCATCTCAATGACATGGAAGCTTACGGCATCGTAAAAAAAGGCTTTACCAGGAAGTAACGCTGTCGGGCTTTTCGATTGTGCTGCCGGATATTTCGATATTGGTGTCGGGTTTCCCGATATTACTGTCGAACTTTTCGATATTGCTGTCGAACTTCCCGATAATGGTGTCAAACATTTCGATACTGCTGTCGGACTTTCCGATGCTGTCGGGTATTTCGATGAAGGATAAAAAATTCATCACTGATAATCAATCAAATATGGCGTTTTCTGTCGAGCTTTTCGATGATATATATAAATATATCTTTTAAATAAAAAGGCTCAACAAATTTTCAGCACCCATTTTTTTGCGAACTAAAAAAGAAAATCATGAACATTGCAGATATCAAACAGAAAATCCCGATTTCGGAATTTCTGAAACGCGAAGGTTTTATGCCGGTACGGCGGTCAGGCCGGGAACTGGTATATCGTTCACCCTACCGGAACGATACGCATCCTTCCTTTACCGTCAGTGACGAAAAGGGGTTTTGGTATGACCATGGCGACGCGCGAGGAGGAAACATTATCGACTTGGCAACACTTTTGTATCAAACAACGGTGAAAGACGCCCTGGGCAGGATCAACAGCCTTTTTGACGGCGTCAATCCTGAGCCAGTGACAATCCCAAAAGAAATCAGCCGGGATTATTCCAAACATCAACCAAAACACATCATCTGGAATTTAAAACCCTTGGGAAGCAATATGGCCATCACTTCCTATTTGCAGGAGAGGGGTATTTACGATGAAGCTGTAAAAAGCGGGAGAATCAAGGAAATATATTATGAACACATCAATGCTGAAGGGGAAAGAAGGCGTTATTTCGGCGCCGGCTGGAAAAATGAATCCGGAGGCTACGATGTGCGTTCAAAATATGCGAAGATCTGCATTAACCGCAAAGATGTACTGGTTATGAAAGGCCACTCCGGGAAAGTCAACCTGTTTGAAGGTATGCTGAATTTTCTGAGCGCCTTGAAAGAAAAGGCAGTTTCATTGCATGATACCAATTTTATCCTCAACTCCCTTGGTCTGTACCGAAAAGGGCTCCAGTACCTGCTGGATTATCAACCCATTGAAACCAACCTTTTTCTGGACAACGGGGAAGGCGGCGACAAATTCACCAGACGTTTGATGGAGGAGATCCCCATTGCCGTTGACAAAAGGCATCTGTATGCCGGGTACGGTGATTACAATGAAAAGATCATGGCAGAGATCGGCGCTTCCAACATCAGGTACAGCCGGTAACCAAACCGACAGTGGCAGGATTTACAACAGCCCGCATTAACATGTACTATAACAATTTTTATCTCTTTTGCCTGCCGCTGGGAAAAAACGGCTTCCGTTTTTTTCTTTGCAAGATATGTTTTTGTTCCCACAAAAACCCTTGCCCCAAATGATTTTGGGGATCAATGATTTCGCGACTCAATCATTTAACCAAACCGTCTTATGACTGCAAATTCAGGAAGGCCCCGGAACAAACCGGCGGAAAATAAAACATCTGAAATAAAAGTAAGGTGCCTGCCCCGGGAAAAAGAAGAAATTATCCGGCTGTCCCAAACTTACGGCATGGGCATAACCGGCTATGTGATAAAAAGAAGCCTGGGACAAAAAATCACTTTTAATCATATTGAATTACTAAAGGAACTGCACATCCTGAACCTGGAACTTGCCCGGGCCGGTAACAACATCAACCAACTGGCCAGGTACGCCAACACCATAAACAAAGCGGGCAGGCTGGAGCCGGAGATTGCCGATAAGCTCAACACCATTCTTGCTTCGTACATCCAAAAATTGGATGACGTGCGGCTGGCATTTCGAAAACTGATCCGGATGATGGGCAAATAAAAGGCAATGATCGTAAAGATATTATCCAAAACCGCCACTTTTAATGCGGTGCGCTACAACACCAGCAAGATGGACCGCCGGGCGGGGGAGCTGATGCGGATTAAAAACTTTGGAATGTTGGGCAATGCGTCCGACCTTACACCAGGGGAAGTGAAAAACTACCTGAAAGCTTTTTCTGCCGCCAATAAGCGAGTGAAATCACCGCAGTTTCATGCCGTCATTTCCTGTAAGGGGCGTGAGTATGATAAAGAACAACTGGCAAGCATTGCTGAAAGCTGGCTCTCCAAAATGGGCTACGGAGCGAACCCCTACATCGTGGTTTTTCATTCGGACACTGAAAACAACCATGTGCATATCGTTTCCACCCGGGTCACAAAAGATGGTAAAAAGGTGGATGACCGCTTTGACCGTCCCCGGGCAACCCGTTTCCTGATTGAAATCTTAAAGCAGGATATCGGTCAGGAACAGGATGCGGTGATCAAAAACATTGAATCTTATTCATTTTCCACCTTGGCACAGTTTAAGATGTTGTTTGAAAAGAAAAACTTCACCGTTCAGGAGAAAAACGGAAACCTGACTGTTTGGAAAGAAGGAGAGATGATTAAAACCTATTCTTTGAATGAACTGAAACGAAAGGCCGGATTGCACCGAAAGGACGACAAACGGCTGGCACAGTTAAAGCAAATTATTCAAAAGTACAAAACCGGGGCAGATCATTCTTTGGTTGGCGTTTTTCAGAAGTTGCCCGGAAACCGCGATGGAAAGCTGAGTGGCTATCAATCGGACCTAACCGACTTGCTACATGAAAAATTCGGCTTGGAATTTATTTTTCACTTCAAAGAAAATCAGATTCCTTACGGCTATACCGTGATCGACCATAAAAACAAAATGGTTATGAAGGGAAGCGAACTGATGAAATTAGGCGAATTGGTTGACCTGAAGTCCGACCCCCGCAAACCGTCAAAAGACAAGGAAATAGCTAAGCTGATCCGGCATTATAACATTGAAACTCAGGAGCACATCCGCTTGCTTTCGCGGTTTTATAAAATTCCTGCGGGGAAAATTCATAAAAACAGCAAACAACCGGACGCCCAACTCAGAGATGATTACCTGAAAATACTGAAATATTACCTGGAACACCGCCCACTGCCGGATCTTTCCCGGTTGAATATTTTTCCCGTAAAAGAATCGGGGAAATGGTATCTGCTCGATACCGGCTCTCAAACTATCCTTTCTGCGGATGAGGTACTCCCGCCCGTTTTTCTCCGTGAACTGGATGGTTACAAGACCGATGAGCCGGTCCATCCTCACTGGGAAGATAAAAGTCATTCTCTGAATGTTTTTATCAATGACGTTGATGATGAGAGGGTGTACGGGAAAGAACGCCGGAAAAAGAAAAGAGAGAACCTGTAAAATGAAAACTGATACAGTTGAAGATAGTTTTCACCTGCCGACAGCCTGGCTTTTTCGACCGTTGCCAGTGAGAACTATTTTGCCTACTGGAACATTCGGTACCTGCCCGGCAAAACCCAGGATAAAGCTGACGCCACCGTGATGATGACCGGGAAAGATAGAACCGACAGGCTGTGGTCGTACGACAAAAAGCTGGTAACCTGACTGCCCCATTATAACTTGATAGTCTGTTACATTGAAGAAATGATAGCTTGTTATAATGTTCGGTTGTGACACTGCCCGATTGTTATATTGTTCATTTGCTGCATTGTTGCTTGTAATAATGTTCGGTTTGAATAATGTTTGAAAGCCGGATTATTAGATTGCTTCAAAAGTAGCATGTTATATTGTCACACTTCTTATCACAATCAAAGGATCTGAAAGATCCTTCTCTTACCGAAGGCCGCAGCAACTGTGGCTTTTTTATTTTCTGATGAATTTTTAAAAGTTAAAACCGATGTATGATGGAAACCAAGAACCCTTACATTTTCCCCGGGCTTGTCCTTTCCATTGGGGAGATTGAAAATGCTGCCGCTGCTACGTGGAATGTTCCTGTCAACAGCCTTTACCAAAAAACAAGGGAGAGAGAGGTTGTTGAGGCCCGCTACAGCGTGTTTTATTACCGCAAAACAAAAATGAATGAGCAGGAATCAGGCATAGCCCAAAATGTCCCGTTCGACAGAACCACCATTATTCATGCGATAAAATCAACGAAGAACCTTCTGGCCTTTAACCGTGATTTCCGGGAAAAGTACCGGTCATTTGAAAGCCAGCTATCCAATGATCAGGTAAGGAATATTAAAACAGGACGCTAACAAGACTCTGCATGCGAAATACTCCCCTAGCTTCTAATCCGACGCTGACCGCCGGAACCTGAAAGTTAGCAGAGACACAGACAAAGCCGGATACAATCACTTCGCACGAATGAAACGTTCAATTTTTCCTTTGAAAATCTTTAATCACATACCATGGTCATTGTATTTGGAAATCAAAAAGGAGGGGCTGGGAAAAGCACCCTTGCCATGCTGCTTGCCAATTACCTCACGTTGGTGAAAAAGCAAAAATCCATTATCCTGGACATGGATTATCAACGGTCCGTTCTGTCCAGGTATGAGGAATCCAAAAATTTGGAGAACCCCGAACTTTATCAGGTCCTGGATGTCGAACTGGACGAGTTTCCTTCCTTACTGGATTTGTTAAAAAGAGATGAAGACCAGAAGGTCATTGTTGATCTGCCGGGAAAGATCGATGATGATGCGCTGGTGCCGGTCATTCAGGCTGCCGATTTGTTTGCCATCCCCTTTGCTTATGACAAGTTCTCGTACCAGTCAACCGTCATTTTCGCTCTCATAACCGTTCAGTTAAATCCTGCAGCCCGGAAAGTATTCATTCCCAATAGGCTTAAATCTTCTGTAAATTATTCCCTGATGGAAGACATCAACCGGGATTTTAGCCAATATGGTGAAGTAACACCCGCGCTGACCGACCGAATTGCTTTCCAGCGGCTAACGACCAAACACATTCCGCCAGAGCTGTTGCCGATAATTGAACCAGTCTTTGAAAAGTTACAGTTATGAATCATATCAAATTACTTGCCGATGAAATCAGGGAACGGCAGCAACAATTACGAAGCCATCCTAAGGATATTCAAACTGAAAAAAATGACGGACAGGAAGGAAGCCCGGAGCCGGACGGCAATTTGGTCGAACTGATACTGAACTCCGGCAACGGAGAAAAGCCATCCAATATGATCCACATCCGGTTGCCGGTAAAAACCTACAGGAAGCTGATTGCACTGAATGCCGGTAAAATCACCATGCAAAAATTTGCGGTGTTTGCCATCAACCGGTTACTTGAACATCCTGATATTAAAAACACATTAAAAGAAGTAATCCATGACATGGACTAGTTTTACCATAGCGGTAACGGGATGTTATGCGCTGTATTACGGAGGCAACATCCTCTTCGACCTGATCCGGCGACCTTCAGCCGTAACAAACGGCGACGAAAACGACCTGTTGCAGTTTACCGAAGAAACAACGCCGGTTGTCGTTACTGCGGAGGAACATGAAGATAGCCCGGCTGACAAAGGACGTTCAGAAATGAAAGCCGGCAAACAGGACGTTGATGCCCGGCCGGGAGAGGCACCTTTGCAAAATGAAGTCACTCCCGACCCTTTATCCGGCGGCTTGTCAATTAGCCAACTGTTGCCAGCGATCCGTAAAAAGGCTATTGTGATGACCACCAAACATGATTTTGAAAGACATAGTTTTTGACCGGAAAAAAACCAATGTTTAAGCAGTCCAACCGGCTGCTTTTTTTTGCTCTCTCTTCTGCTTAGTTCTTATTATTAATAATTTAAACCATTGAAAATGAAAAAGGTAATTTTAAAAGTTGTACAATCGAAGAAGGGCATTTACATGCTCACAGGCTTAATGCTGGCAACGCTGGCATCCCGTGCACAGGGTGATGTCGGATCGGCACTGGCTGCCGGCACATCGGAACTGGCAAGCTACATCGACCCGATTACCACTCTGGTGATGGCCATCGGGGGTATTGTCGGCATCGTCGGGGGAATCCGTATCTACAACAAGTGGAACAACGGGGATCACGATATCAACAAGGAGATTTTGGGATGGGGCGGATCAGCCTTGTTCCTGATCCTGGCTCCTTTGCTGGTTAAGGGAATGTTTGGCTTATAAGCTGGCCGTTTATGCATGTGTATTTTATTTACAAGGGGCTTCAAAAGCCCCTTGTTTACAAAGGTTTCAAAGGCCGGTACATGTACTGGGCCATTGGCTTTGTCATCCTGGGCCTTGTCCTGGCCGGATTGATCGGGGCGGTGTTCAACCTGATTGCCGGCGTAATAATCATGGCAGCCGTTACCGGGGGCGGAATTTATTACACTTCGCGGAAACAACGGAAAGGCCTTTACGACAAGAAGCGAGATAAAGGCATTTATGTATTTCAAATTAACCTCAGAGGAATAAGAAATGTCAAAAAGGAAAATATTTAAACTGCCTTACACCGGCATTGAAACGGAAGATGACGAGTTGCATGTCCTTCTGGGAACCAGGGGTGAACCCAGCGCTGTGCTGAAGATCGTAAACCCGGTTTTGCAATATTGCGCTGATCCGGAAGAATACATCAAATTTCATCAGAACCTGCTCAATCTGATTAAAATCCTCGGAGAAGGATACCTTGTGCAGAAGCTGGATGTCTTTTCCAAAGGAATTTACGACGGACAGGCATCGGAAAAATATCTTCAGCAAAAATTCGCAGAACACTTCAAAGGCCGGGTTTATACGATGATCTCCACTTACTTGGTCATTACAAAGCCAAATGGCAAAAAGGCAGCTTCTTCACAAAAAGGCTCAGACGATTTTAAAGAAGTAATCTTCAAAATCAAGCAAGTGCTGGACACGAACGGATTTAAACCGCAGTTATTGGGTCAGGGGGAGATTGATCTGTTGGTGCTTCGGATTCTGACGATGGATTTCATGTCAACGAATATCGTCATGGACAACATGGTCCCTTCCGATACCGGTATCCGGATCGGCGAAAAACAGCTCCGGTGCCTCTCCCTGATCGACATTGACCGGATTGACCTTCCAGAGCAAGTCTCCCCGTATATCCAGCGAAGTAACAATGAAGCCATGAAAGATTTTCCGGTGGATGTGATGGCTTTTCTGCACCATGTTCCGGACTACGACACGATCATTTACAATCAGGTCATTGAAATTCCCAGGCAGACCGCTACCATTCAAAAACTTCAGGTGAAACAAAAACGGCACTCCGGCATCCCAGATCCTGAAAATGATATTTGTGTAGCCGATATTGAAAAACTGCTGGAAGATGTGGCCCGTGAGAACCAATTGCTGGTGAATGCTCATTTTTCACTATTGGTCTGCGCCGGCGAAAAAGAGCTGCCCAAAACCATCAATTACATCGAAAACGCACTCTTTCTTCAAGGAATCATTCCGTCACGGAACAGCTATAACCAGTTGGAACTTTTCCGCTCGGCTTTGCCCGGCAACGGGGTGGAACTGAAAAACTACGACTTGTATTTGACCACCTCCGATGCCGCGCTCAGCTTTTTTTTTAAAGAAGCCCTGCCTGTTTCCGAACCAGCGCCCAAAGGTTTTTCAATCTGCTTTACCGACAGGCAGGGCATCCCCATCAAAATTGACCCGGCAGATTATTCTTGGGACACCGGGCGGATCAACAACCGCAACAAGTTTGTCCTCGGCCCATCCGGATCGGGCAAGAGTTTTTTCATGAACGCCCTGATCGAGCAGTACCTGCTTTACAATATGGATGTGGTGATAGTGGATACCGGCGACAGCTATGCCGGAACTTCAGCTTACCTGAACGGCAAATACATCACTTATAAACCGGAGAAACCCATTACCATGAACCCTTTTGTGATCACCCGCGGCGAATATAACCTGGAGAAAAAAGACTTCCTGACCACCCTGATCGGCCTGCTCTGGAAAGGTGCCGACGGCAGGCTTTCGCAGGTCGAAGCGGATGTGATAAGCGATGTGGTCATTGCCTATTATAAAAACCACTTCGGCGTTAAAGATACCCGGTGGAGGGAAGAAGTTTCTGTTAAGGAGCGGGAAAATCACCTGAACGGTTCCGGCACTGGTCATTTTAAAGTGGACTCGCTGAACTTTAACACCTTTTATGAGTTTGCGATACATCTGATTCCCTTAATCTGTAAAAACGATGAAATCGAATTTGACTTTCCGTCCTTTCGTTATGTGCTAAAAAAGTTTTACAAAGGCGGTGAGTTTGAAAGTATCCTGAATGAAGAAGCCGACAGCAGTTTGTTTAATGAAAGGCTAATCGTTTTCGAAATTGATAATATCAAAGAGAACAAGACGCTTTTCCCGGTTGTGACCCTGATTGTGATGGATATTTTCCTTCAGAAAATGCGCTTCCGACAAAGCCAGCGGAAAGCCCTGATTATAGAGGAGGCCTGGAAAGCCATTGCATCTCCCATGATGGCCGGGTACATTCTTTACCTGTACAAAACCGTCCGCAAGTTCAACGGGGAGGCGATTGTGGTCACCCAGGAGCTGGACGACATTGTCGGGAATGCTGTGGTGAAGGACAGCATCATCAATAATTCCGACACGGTATGCCTGCTGGATCAAAGCAAATTCAGGGATAATTACCAATCTGTTGAAAGGTTGCTTTCGATCAATGAAGTTGAAAAAAGAAAGATCTTCACCGTCAATAACCTGGACAACAAAACAAACAGGGGGCCTTTCAAAGAAGTTTACATCCGCAGGGGATCAACCGGCGAGGTTTACGGAGTGGAAGTCTCCCTCTACCAGTACCTGACCTATACCACCGAAAAACCAGAGAAACTGGCTGTTCAAACGTATGTCGACACTTTCGGCAGTTACCCCGACGGGCTGGAAAAATTTGTTGCCCATCTGAAAAGATGCAACCTAACCGTTTCAAAATTTGTCCTGATGGTCAATATTGCCGGACAGGTTCTGACGGAACAGATTTTCGGTGTACTCTCCATTTACCAGGAACAGCATGGGACTAACGCAATCATCCGGCTGCAAAAGGATTTTCAGGCGAGTGGTCTGGAATTTTCGCAATGGATCGATTGTCAAAACAAAGTCGCTTCCGATTAATGATCAGAAACGGCTCGAATACGAAAATTCAAGCTTTAATCAAAAGACGTAAGTGTATGAAAGTAAAAATATTACTACTCGCCGCAGGCTTGATTATTTGTATCATGGCCGACCTGCAGGCCCAGATCATTTATGTTGATCTCCTTACTGCACCGGCCATGCGTGTCTATGCTAATACGATTAAAAACCAACAGGAAAAGACCAATGATCATCTAAGTGCGATTCAGAAGGGGCAAATTTTAATCAATGCCCAACTGGAAGTTGCAAATAACCTTCAGCAAAAAGTTGTCAAAGGATTAACAGAAGTGTCAAAGACAGTGAAGAATGCGATCACGATCAAAAGGATTTACGAGACTTCACAGGATATTATTCTGGAGGTTACCGAGGTGACGCGGCTGGCTGCCGAAAATCCGCAGTACGTCATCTTCGCCCAGGAAAGTGCTTCTGTTTTCAGAACAAGGGCACTTGGGCTCGCTGCTGAAATTGCCAGCATCCTGGAAGGCGGAGAAACGAATATGATGGACGCCGGGGAACGGCAGAAACTGCTAAACCACATCTATGACGAAATACGGCTGATCTACGGCGCTGCCTTTGGTGTGAAACATTCTCTCAAATGGGCCGTGCGCCGTGGCTTCTGGAAAAGCCTTTTCCCGTTTTCAGGATGGGTGAATCAGGATGTCCGGATCATGAATGAAATTATCGCCAATGCCAAAACATTATGAAAAAAATTATTCTAAAAGTCCTTCTGATTGCGGGTCTGATGCTTATCCCGTTTTGGAAGGATTGCTATGCGAAAAGCTGGATCTGTTACCAATTGATCCACACCGAGGTGGATAACACCCTGAAGGAACACCAACGGCAAAAAAAGATCAGGACAAATCAGGCGCTGGTGGGAAACCAGGAGGAGATCAACAAAGAAAAAACCGGCTTCTTTCAGAAACAATACGAAAAAACGAGGTCGCGACTGAACAGCCTGGGATTCTTGATTGAGGCAGGCTTTGTTTCCCTGGAGGCATACCCGGTATTGCAGGACATCCTGAAAACCCAGCGGGATATTTTCGATGTGGTTTCCGGCTCTCCGGCACTGGCGCCCGTTGCTTTTGAAAGCGAGGCGGAAATAACGGACAAGGCATGGTCAATTGTCCGATTTATCACCGGGATTGTACTTTCATACAGCGATATCAACCAGATGAAACCTGCCGACCGGAAAATCCTCCTGGATCATGCGATGAACGAACTGCGAACAGTAAATCGCAATTCATACCTTTTACTGCTTAGCCTGCGTCGGGCAAAACGCGAGCAGAACCGGGAGAATGCCCGATTTGCTTCCTGGATCAACCAAGACCGGAAAATTATACAGGATATTGTAAACAGAGCCAAAATCAAATCATGATGAAAATCAATTTTCTGCTGCCCGTTTTCCTCTTGTTTTTCGGTGCGGCAAATGCCCAGGTTACCGCTTATGTGGATTACAACCATTTTAAATCTTTTTTGATTAATCAGAATGCCCGGATGGAAGCAGAAAAAATCCTTACGCTGCAGACGGATTCCATAAAAGTCAATATCGAAAAAATCAACATCAACCTTTTGCAAATGACAGCCGTCCGGACGATCATCGTCAATTCCTTCACCAATGTCAATAGATTGCTTGAGGATGGAAAGCTTATGAAATACCAGACAAGGCTTATTAGTGATATTCTTTCTGAAAGCTCGCAAATCATCCGGATGGCGGCGGAGGATCCGGAAATTGTCGTTTTTGCTTCCGGATCAGTCAACAGCATCAAAATCCAGGCGCTTGAACTGTATGATGAAATAGCTACCTTCATCAACAAAGGCGGTACCCACGCCATGATGAACAACGGCACAAGAGACGAACTTCTCCGGAAAATAACCCAACGGCTACAGCTGCTTCGGGGTTCTCTTTTTGCACTCCGCAGCAACCTGTACTGGAAACGTTTGTACGGGTTTTGGAACTCCCTGAACCCGTTTTCTTCCTGGGTTAATCAGGACAGACGGATCATTGACCAGATCATCCGCGAAGCAAAGTCCTTGTCTTTGTAGAGTCCCCAGCAAAAGATTGAGATGGTATTGTTCAAGGCAATATTCCTTCTTTTTCTTATAAACTTTCAATTCAAAAAAATGAAACCTTTTATTCTGAAAGGGCTGCCGGCGCTGCTTTTTCTGACCGTGTTTTGCCCGTGCGTTTTTGCCCAGGGTTTTATCGTCATTGATGATCCTCATATCAAGGCACAACAGGACCGGATGGTCAATACCGGCTGGGACGATTTTCTTCCCAACCCGAAATATTTCCTGGGCGTCCAGACCAACGTCCATTTTATGCGGACATGGGGCTGGCTTGCCCCTTCGCAAAACCGAAGTTACCGGCGGGGAAGAGACATCCGCCCCCTGGGGCCAATCGGCGAGCAAACCCAACGGATGCTTTTGAATGCTTCGCTGGTAAAAACCAGCAATGCCTATCGCCAATATACGGACTCCATCCGGCGAACAGCACTCATGGAGATGACCTACTACTCGGGTTTATTATCCGAAGTTGATCCGCTCTGGCGGCTGTATTACAAAACTGAACTGAAAGAAGTCCGGGACTTCGATATGGAAAGGGTAAAACAAACGCTGAGTGCGGAAGAAATCCGCTACCTGGAGCAAAGCAGGTTGTCTGATTGGTTCGGGGAACAAATGACGATGCTCCGGGAGCGGCTGATGGTTGCTTTTAAAACCGATATGGACAGGGGATCGCGGATATTGACCTATCACCGCATCCTGCAGGAATACCGCCAGATTCGGTCAAAATGGGACCACCACCTGAGCAGGGCCAACCGGATAGTTCCCTTTCAAAAGAAGGCAGACAGCAACCCCATCCTCTCACCGGATATGGAATTTCACCGGGATGTTTCCAGTGATGCCGATCTGATGCGCAAAATCATCCGGAATGCAACAACTTCTTATTAATCCATTTTAAAATCCAACATGATGCGTCTATTACATTTTATGAGGATTGGGCTGTTGCTGGTGGCCCTTTCCCTGCCCAAGCTTTTGCCAGCCCAGACGACTGCAGAGAAGCCGGTTTCAGAAAATATGCAAAAAGCTATTGACTGGGCCGAAGGAGGCCCGTTATTCGATGATTGGTTTATGGACGCTTTCCTCTCCGGCTGGAAAGAAGTCATATGGGGAGAGTTTGACACTTTTATCGACCTGGCCAGGGTTTTGGCCGGGCTGATGACCTTGCTGGCATTTGCCGGAAAATCCTACCGGATGATGGCCGGGGAAGAAAAATGGGACATCCTCCCCTTGTTGCGCCCGTTTGGCCTTCTGATGATCATCCTCTATTGGGGACCTTTTGTGCAACTGGTTTCCTTTCCCACTGAATATTATGGGAAAAGCGATGTGGAACAAACAGGAAACGCAGCAGTTGGCAGTGAATAATCTCCGGTATATCCGGAAGGATTACCAGTATCAAATGGTCGAACAACTCTACAGCTACGCAGCCCAAACGGAAGCGGCTGCCCAGCAGTCAAAATCTTTTCTGGAAGATCCGCTGGGATCAATGGGAAGAACCATCCGGGAAGGCGTGGAAACTGTTGTTGCCCCTGTCCTGGAGCTCAAAGAAAAACTCCAGATCGGCATTCAGCTGATCCTGTCACAGGGACTGGAGTCGGTTTCGCTGATGATCCTCCGCACGGCTGTCTATGTTGTTTTTGCCATCCAGATCATTTATTCAGGCATCCTGATCATGCTCGGACCGCTTTCCGTGTCACTGAGCATCCTGCCGATGTTCCGCGACAGCTTTTCGACATGGATCGCCCGTTTTATTTCGGTTAACCTTTATACGACCATTGCTTTGATTATCATGTTTGTGGGAGGGATTTTCCAGGAATTCGCCATGCAGTCCGAAATTGACCGCTATGCCGAGATCGTGACCCGCGAAGGAACGCTCGTGTCGATAGAAAAGCTCCTTTTTCTGAAAATGAACGGCCTGTTATCCTTCGGGGTGGTTATTATCACCTTCCTGATGACAGCCATCTGCATGTTTACCGTTCCATCCATCTCAACCTGGATTGTTTCCACCAGCGGGATCAGCTCAGCCGTTTCGACCATGGGACGTTCCGCCCCCATCTTTATTGGCGGTTCCCGGAGAACAGTGAACAAGGTTGTCAAAATGGCTTCCGGGAAATTCTTATAACTTCTAAAAATGCCTTCATGCCGATTATCAGAAATATTGAAAGTAAAATCAAGCTGGCCACCACAATTTCCATCCTGTCTGTTTGTCTTTGCCTGTCTGTTACGGTTGTGTTGACCCTGTTTTTCACCAATCAACTGTCCGAAGCCCGCAAAACAATCTATATTCTGGATAAAGATGTCCCCATCCTCGCTAAACAGACCGACCAGGAAGTCAACCGGCCGGTGGAGTACAAAGCCCATGTGGATTTGTTCCACTCCGTCTTTTTCACCGTTACCCCAGACAACCAGTACATCGAATACCAGATGAAAAAGGCGATGTACCTGGTTGATGAAAGCGGGATGCAGCAGTACAACAACCTGAAGGAAAAAGGTTACTACAACCAGATACTCCTGTCATCGGCTGTTCTGACCATTGAGACGGACAGCATCCTGCTGGATTATCCCAGCCGTTATTTCCGGTATTACGGGAAACAACGCATTGACCGCAAATCCTCTACCCTGACCCGTTCGCTTGTCACCGAAGGTTATCTGCAAGATGTTCCCCGAAGTGCCAATAATCCGCACGGTGTGCTTATTATACGATGGATAACACTGGAAAATAAAGACCTGAAAAATGTCGCTAAACGAGTCTTCTGAAACCAAATCCTTTTCCCGGATAAAGAGTCTTGTCAGGGAAAAGCCGAAGCTGCTTTTCAGGATCATGGTGGCAACGATCATTCTTTCCATTATCCTGACAACTACTTTGGAAGTGACCGAAAAGCCGGCAGAAAAGAAACGGTTTGCCCCGGTTTCCGGGATGAGCCGTGACTTTTCAGATATGTCGGGAAGCGTGTTCACCATTTCGGAGGTGATCAGCCTGAAAAAAGAAATCAGCCAACTTCTGGAAAAAGATACCCTTTCACATGCCGACAGCCTTCGTATGCTGGAAGTTTTTCAGAAGCTGGAAAAATTAAACAGGAAACTAAATACGGATAAAAGATGAAGATCAACTTTAAACAACCCCGGTATATACTTCCTTTGGTGATGCTTCCTTTCACCTTCCTGGGATTTTATATCTACCAGGACTTATTTGAAAAAGAGGACGAGGTTATTTTAACCGGGAACGAGGGCCTGCAGGAATATATTGCTGCACCTTCGGAAGAGGTGACGGAGAAAAAACTGGCCGATAAGCTGGAAACCTACCGGAAACATTACAAAGAATCGGATGGATATACTGCGATTTCCGGGCTGGAAACCGAAGAAAGCGAAACTCCGGTTTTCACGGATTTATATTCCCGGCAGGAGAAAAACAGGCTGGACAGCCTGGAAGCCGCTTTGGAAACTGATGTTGAAAACATCGGGGGCGGAGGTCAGTTTTCCCCGAAAGATTACTCCCCGCCTTCAGAGCCGCTCAGCGATACGGATCAGGCGCTTCTGGAGCTGATCCGTCAAAACAACAGGCAGGGAAATCAAGGCAGGCAGGGGAATGATCATGAAGTTAGTCAGGCGGAACAGGAAGATCCTCTGGCCATGATGCGGGCGCAATATGCCCTTATCGACAGTTTCCAAAAAGCCAATGACCCGGAGCATCAGGCGCGGGTACGGCAGGAAGCCGCTCAACAGGCGATGCAGGAAGAACTGGAACGGATGCGGCAAAGTAAGATGAGCGTTTATCGGGCTGACCGCACCAGTCAGGTATTCAACACCCTGAAGCCGGAGAGCGGGCGCACTTTTATAAAAGCGATCGTTGATGAAGAACTTACCGGTTATGCCGGCTACCGGATCCGGCTCCGTTTGCTGGAAGATATCCTCGTTGGCGGCACACTGATCGGGAAAGGGACCTGCCTGTACGCAAACATCGACGGTTTTTCACAACAACGGGTCAATCTTTCCATTCAATCGGTTTTTTATAAAGACCGGATTTTACCGGTCAAACTGGATATTTATGATCTGGACGGCATGAAAGGCCTGTATGTGCCTCAGTCGGCTTTCCTGGAATTTACGCGCGAACTGGGCAGCAGTTCGATCCAGGGAATGAACATGACCGCTTCCGGCGCCGACGCGCAAAGCCGTTTTCTGATGTCCGGCCTTCAAAAAGCCTTTCAGTCCACTTCACGGGCCATTGCCCGGAGCATCCGGAAAAACAAGGTGAAAATCAAATACTCCACCAACGTTTACCTGATTGATAGTGAAGAACTTTCCAACCTGAAAAAACAATCAAAATTGATCCGTCATGAAAATATTAATTAAAATCCTCCTGCTAATTTCCGCCGTTTTACCGGTATCAGCACAACCCGGGGCAACTTCATTGGAGGAGTTGCCCCTTTTTTATATCAGTGATGGCCTTTCGGTCCACTTCGTTTCACCTGAACCCATTCAATTTGTCGATATCTCCACAAATGACATGGTTGGCGATCTGCCTGTTGACAATGTACTTCGCTTGAAATATTTTTCCGATTCACTGGATCAGAAATCAGTTGATGGCCAAAACAGGTCAGTGGTAACCATTGCCGGGCAGAGTTTTATGGCGCAATATCACCTGATCTATGCTTCCGCAGATCAGAATTTTCCGCTGACCACACGCATAGAAATCCTGCCCGAACATACAAGACCCCTGGAATTTCCGTCGGTTACCATGACCGAAGGGGAAATGAAAATGTATGCCATGAGGGTGATCCGGGAAAAAAGGACTTACCGCGATGTGGAGTCCAAAGCTTACGGGATGAAAGCCAGGCTCAACAATATCTTTTCCTCGGGAGACTATGTGTTTATAGATGTGAGTTTCAAAAACAGTACCTGGATCAAATACGATATTGAGCAGTTCCGCTTCCGCATCCGGGACAAACGGATTGTCAAAGCCACGAACGTTCAGGATTTGGAGTTAGAGCCGGTATTTATACTTTACAATAACCCTTATTTCCAAAGGCATTACCGCAATGTTTTTGTATTTCGCAAATTTACCTACCCGGGAAACAAAGTGTTGAGCATTCAGATGGCCGAGGAGCAGATTTCCGGCAGGACCATCGAGCTGAATATCAAATACCGCGAGCTTTTAAATGCCGACACCTTGTGAAAGCAAAACTTCATTTTAAAACCGATTGACATGGACGAGACCCGGGAACAACAAAAAATGTACAGCTTTATGCAGTTTGGCGTTTACCTCTTTGTGCTGTTGGACATCATCATCAACTTGTACCGGTCGCCGGAGATTTTCGGGCCGCTGGTAACCCCGTTTAACCGGCTTCAAACCGTGGTCCTGTTTCGCGACCCGCTTTATACCAAACTTTTCAGCCTGCTGCTGATCTCGCTGGTGGGTATCGGGACGCTGGCCCGTAAAAAGCCCGATCTGGACCCCAAAAAGCAGATTGTGCTTCCCTTGCTTTTGGGCCTGTGCCTGATGTTTGGCAGTTTGGTTGTGCTGCGGAAAATTCCTGATTATCCGGGGAAGGATTTTTTGCCATATACGAATTTAGCAGAGGCGACTTACATCGTCTGTTCCCTCTTGGGCGCTATTCTGAGTTCCACCGCGATTGATAATATTTCCAAGCTGATCAAATCCGGCTTGGGAAAGGATAAGTGGAACGTGGAAGGTGAATCTTTCATGCAGGACACCAGGCTGCTCGATACGCCAACTTCGGTCAATATCCCGATGCTTTTTTATTACAAAAAGAAGGTACACAAAGGCTATATCAACATGAACCCTTTCCGGGGAATATTGGTGATCGGAACCCCCGGCTCCGGAAAATCTTTTGGAGTGATCAACCCGGCGATCCGGCAGTTAATGGGCAAAGATTTTACCCTGTGCCTGTATGATTTTAAGTTTCCCGACCTGGGGCAGATTGCCTATTATCATTACTGCTTTGCCCGGCGGCGCGGAAGAATGAAAAACTACCGCTTTCATGTGATCAACCTCAATGACGTGTCGCGGAGCAACCGGATCAACCCCCTGAACCCGGAATACGTCCAAACGCTGGCCGAAGCGCAGGAGATATCCGAAGCCCTGGTGGAAGCCTTGAAAAAAGGTGACAAATCGGTCGGATCGGATCAGTTTTTCACCCAATCGGCCATTAATTTTCTGGCCTGTGCGGTTTATTTTTTAGCGAAGTACGAAAACGGAAAGTATTCTTCCATGCCTCACCTGATGGCTTTTCTGAATAAATCATACGAGGAAATTTTCACCGTTTTGCTGACCAACCCGGAACTTCCCAGCCTGTTGTCCCCGTTTATGAGTGCTTTCAACAAACGGGCCTTTGACCAGTTGGAGGGACAGGTGGGCACCTTGAAGATTTTTATCAGCCGGCTGGCCACCAAAGAGTCATTCTGGGTATTTTCGGGAGATGATTTTAACCTGAAAATTTCGGATCCCCGGCACCCGGCGATCCTGGTGCTGGCCAACGATCCCGCCACCCAGAATATCAACTCGGCCTTGTATGCCCTGATTGTCAACCGGCTGATCCGCCTGATCAACTCCAGGGGGAACCTGCCGGCGGCAATCATCGCCGATGAAGTCCCGACCCTGTTTATCCACAAAGTGGAAAACCTGATCGCCACAGCCCGCAGCAACAAGGTGGCCGTGATCCTGGGTTTGCAGGAGTTGCCGCAGTTTCGCCAACAGTACGGAAGGGAAACAGCTGAAACGATCAATTCGGTCATCGGAAACATCCTTGCCGGTTCCGTAAGGCACAAGGAAACCCTGGATTGGCTGGAACGGCTGTTTGGCAAAGTCAAACAAACGGGCGAAACCCTCACCATCGACCGCACCAGGACTTCAATGGGCTTGAATGAAAAACTCGAACCGCTGATCCCTGCAGGGAAAATCGCGTCACTGTCAACCGGAGAAATGGTCGGCTTGGTTGCGCGGGACGTCCCCGACAACAACCGGTTTACCGGCCAATATACCACCTCAGCGGTTCGCTGTCGCGTGAACCTCGACATGGACGCGATTCGCCGGGAAGAAAAAAACTACCCGCCCATGCCGGTCTATTATGATTTTCAGGGAAGGCAGGAGAAAATACTGTTTGCCAATTTCGACAAAATCAACAGGCAGGTTTCACAGATGATCGAAAAGTTCATGTCGGGGTAAACGATGTTACTGCGTTTAACGGAGCATAGACGTTCTTCTTTTTTTCTGGATGTATGTTTTAAAGAGTGAAGCGGATGCTGATTGTCAATGAGTTTACGACTTAATCGTTCTTCCAGACTCTAACATATTCAGAATACTGATTATTTTGGCCTTATCGTCCGGCAGTTCATTTTTAATGATATCCCAAACAATAGATTCATCAACACTGTGGTAAGAATGGGTTATGATGTTTCTCATTTTATACATCCCTTTCCAATCGACATTTTCAAATTTAGCTTTAAGCTCTTCGCTTAAATTAAAAGCAGATTCGCCGATATTCATCAGCTTGACAATAACAGAATCATACTTTTCTTCCTGATTTACAAGTTCTGTTAAGGTGTTTATTTTGCTGACACTATTTTCAATTTTTTCAATCGCCCAAAGGATATTCTTGAGATTGGCCAGATCATTTTGCTTAAACATAGATGATTTCGTTATTTATTACTTCTTTGAATGCAGGCAAAACTTTACCGTTCGCAATAATATCGACATCCTTATTTAGTTGTGAAGAAATTCTCTCCTGTAAATTGATATACAGTCTGAATATGCGGTTGTCATTCGCTTCAGGAAGAAAATAGACCACCAGATCAACGTCGCTGTCATGGCCGTAGTCATCCCTTGCATACGACCCGATAAGCCCTATTTTATCCACAAAATATTTTTCTCTGAAAAACTGCTTATTCTCAGATAAGTAATCAATGATGTCCTGCCTTTTTAACATGACTGATCTGTTTTTTACAAAAATATAAAATTTACACCAGCCTTCGGCTAAAACCGGGCAAACAACATATTATTTAAAACGATGGCGTTTACCACTCGAAGAGCCTGATAATCCCCCACCCTTTCATTGATCCGGATTTCTATCGGAATATCCAAGGAAAATTAATCCATTCAAAACTTGATTTTATGACAACAGAATCACTCAAACAACAATGTATTGATCGGCTGACGGAAATTGCAGAACCCGGCACATCAGTTCCGCTGCAGTCAGATGAAGCATTGTTCCTGGAAGTTGATCTTTGGGACCAGTCTGATACACCGGAAGAAGGAGGTCAGGATGGCAAATGATCGAAAACCTCTGTTCGAGCAGGTGGCTCAAAAACTGATCGATCAGTTGGAAAAAGGAACCTCGCCTTTTCAGAAGCCATGGGACGACCGGCAGGAGTTCATGCTTCCTTTTAATCCGACAACCGGTAAAGCTTACCGGGGAATGAATTCAATATGGCTGATGATGCAGGGACATCAGGATCCCCGCTGGCTGACCTACAAGCAAGCGCAGGCGGGAGGTTGGAATATTGGGAAAGGGGCCAAAGGCAGCCTGATTAACTATGTCAGATTGCAAGAGCGTCAGCAGGTGAAGGATGAAAACGGCAAACCCGTACTGGACGAAAAAGGGAATCCGCTCACGCAGATGGCCCGGCTCGAACGCCCCGTTATTACGTCTGCTTTTGTATTTAATGCGAAAGACATACGAGGGATTCCTCCTCTTGAGGCGACTACAAATCCGGAGCAAAAGTGGGAAGACATCAAAAGGGCCGAAGAACTTGTTCGGAACTCCCAGGCCAAGATCCATCATGGAGGAAACAAAGCCTTTTACAATCCTGCGGCGGATTCGATTACCCTGCCAAAGAAAAATCAATTTGCCGATGCTGCGCGATATTATGCCGTCCTTCTGCATGAGATGGGTCATTGGACAGGACATAGCAGCCGGCTTAACCGGCCGATGATCGCCAGATTTGGGACGGAATATGCACGGGAGGAACTCAGGGCGGAGATTGCCAGCCTCATGACCGGCAGCCATCTGAAGCTGGGCCACGAATTTGGCCAACATGCAGCCTATGCCAAAAGCTGGGTCTCCATCCTGCGGGACGAACCCTTCGAACTCTACAGAGCATCATCTGACGCCCAGAAAATTACGGACTTTATTTTGGCCTTTCAGCATAAACGGAATATTCAGGAAGCAAACACCGCTCAGTATCCCTTCCAACTCCGGGAGCGGGTACGGCACAACGGAGCAGATTATGAAGTCTCCGGGCTTCTTCCCGGCCACCGGGTTCAGGTGGGTCATCTGCAGAGTGGGAAACTGATCCGGTTATCCCCCGATGACGGGCTTTACCGCTCGTTGATCGAAGCTAAAAAAAGACAAGCGGAGCCGAAACCCCTTGAAAAAGCAGTAGGGAGTGAACCGGTATTGCAATCACATCAATCACTAAATTGTTAAAAAGTATGACAACATTTAAGCTGGAGGATATCCCTGTAAAAGATTTGCAGGCCCTCGGGTTACACGACGGCAGCAAACTCATGCTGGACCGGAAAAACAGAGAGGCCCTTTTAAACGGTGGCCTGACTTCATTTGTTCATTTACAAAATTTGAAAATCGAAGGGGCTGAAAACACCTCGCTGGACGCCAAACTCTCTTTACGAAAAAAGGCTGACGGCTCAGTCGGTTTATTTGTCCACCCGATCTACCGGGAGAAGATAGCGCATCCAAACCTGGGCGGGGAGGAAGACAAAACTTTTTCCAGGGGAGGCACATTTGCCCGGAAGGAAGCCGCCTTCGGCAAAATCACGGCTTTTGGCGATGCTCCCTACCAATTCAACGATGCCAACACTCCAAGTTTTTATATTGAACTGGAAAAAAGAGACGGAAGCAAAAGCCAGGTTTGGGGCGTTGACCTGAAGCGGGCGCTGCAGGAATCCGGGCGGCAGATCGGCGATGAAGTCCAGCTTTTTCTGAGAGGACGGGAGAAAGTCAGGGTACAAGTACCGGTCCGGGATGACCAGGAAAATGTGATCGGTTCCAATTGGGAGACCGCCGAAAGGTTGAACTGGGAAGTAACTGATTTTATAGAGAAAAACAAGCGGGAGAAAACCATGATTTATGAGTTTGATCGGGATACCAACAGTTTTGTCAGCATGGATGCCGATCAGGTGAATGTTCCCGAAGAAGTCAATGGTGTGCCGCTTTCTTCCCGGCAAAAAAAACGTTACCGCGAAGGAGAAGCAGTCGAAGTGGACAACGGCCTTAAAATCCAGGCTTCACCGGCGTCAGAGGCATCAATCCGGGCAAACCGAAATCTGTTTGTTGTGTCTCTGCTGGTGGACGGCGGCCTTTCATATATCTTGTACAAAGGGGTTGAAGCTTCGGTCAAAGCCGGGCAAAAGCAAAAACAGGAAGAAAGCAGCTATTCCAAAGGATACCTGGATGCGCTGAATAAAGTTCAGCGTGAGCTGGAACAAAAGCAGGCCCAATATCCCGATGATCGTGAAATCGCCCGCGATTTGAATCATTTGCAGGAAGAAATCCGGCACGCGACCGCCAGCCCCGGCAAAAATGACAACAGCGTTAAACCGAAAGTGAATGCTCCTGAAGCCGAAAACACGGAGCTGCAGCATACAAAGGCAGGAAAAGATGAGATTAACCGCTCATCCGGTCATCCCCTCGAAAATGATTTGAACTCCGTTCCCGAAGAACAGGAGGCTTCTAAAACCCTCAGGCGATGATTTTGGATCGTCTGGGATTTTCCCCGGACACAATACGCGAATTTCAGGGATTCTTCCGGGAACTGGAAACCGGGGAACTCCTATTTCCCGGCACCACTTCAGAAAACTTTCATTGTGCGGTTCCTGAAAGAGTTTTGCCGGATGCGAGTGTCCTGACGCCGGTGGAATTTCTTCTGGAATACAGGCCGGATGCTCTTCGTTCCAAACAGGTATTTCTTTTTTCATCTGCACTGGAACTGATGGCCTTTTGCCAGGTATTCAAAAACAAAAAACCGGTACTCATGCCTGCTTTTCTGGCTATTGGCTCCCGGCCGGGCATCGGATTGGTTCAAAAGATTAAATCCCGATATGGTGGAGCAAAATTTACACTGGTAGATGGGCACCGCTTTTTTGGCAGAATCCGGGATGTCCGGCTGGCGTGCCTTCTGGACGATTTGGAGCCGGCTATCCGGCTGGAAAGCGGGAAAGTCCATATTCGCGCAGGAAGATATGGAGCAGAAATTTCTCCCGATCATCTTTCGCTTTCCCGGTTTTGTCGGCTGAGCGGCTACCGGACTTCCGTGCGCACCCGGAAAGCCAAAGGTTTTAATTCTTATTTGGAAATGATCCGACCGACACCGGTCTTTAATCCTTCTCAACTTTAAAACGATGCAAAATTTTAATAACCCACAGGAAAATCATACTTTTCAGAATGATGAAAACAATAAAGAAGTCCAACAAAAAGATGCCGATAATCGAATAAGCCCTTTCGAAAACAGGCTTCCCGGATTAAAACAAGGTGAGTTTTCTTATGTGGAGCGGGTTTTCACTCAGAAAGGTCACTTTGGCTATTTTGCACCCGAGCGGATCGAATCACCGGAAGATGTAGCCTATATCTTCAATAGACTGGAAGATGAAGCCGTCGAAAATTCGTTTGCCGTTTACATCAAAAACCGGCAGCCGGTTATTCAGCATTTGGGAATGGGTAATTTTAACAGCGCGCCGGTCAATATCCCCGCCATTATTGAAGGGGCCGACCGGATCAAACCCGACCAGGTTTATTTTGTCCACAACCATCCGTCCGGCAACCTGGCGCCTTCTGATGCCGACCGGAAAGTGTATGCTGTTTTGAAAGCCGTGTTGAAGGAAAAATTGCAGGATGGAATCATCATCAACCTGCGGTCGGGCAAGTATGGGGTGTTTAACGAATTTAAAAACCATATCGGCTATAAAGCCAACAGGGAAACCCCCGTTCCTGTTGGCATTTTTTCATTTGACAAACAGGTCTTTGACAAAAACTTCAATCCAGAAAAAATATTCCGGGTAAGTTCTTCCAGAGATGTTGCTGCTTTTATCTCCGGGCACCGCCTGGGAAAGAGAGATAAAATGAATTTTCTGGTTTTAAACCGCAGTTTGGGAATTATGGGGAATTTTATTTCCGGCTTAACTGAGCTGACTGGTAAAAACGTTGAAAAGCTTGCCCGTTATATCGCTTCACGAGTAAATACACACGGAGGCGAAGCGGTCATCACGTATGGTAACGCCAGACAGGAAGAAGCGGCGGTCAACCTTCTTAAAAACTTCCTTGGATTAAGGGAAATCAAACTCTTGGACGCGGTCTTCCTGCAAAACAATAACCTGATCAGTTATGCAGATAATGGTGTCCTTGCTGAAAAATCTTGTGAATATCACTCAGAAGCGAATCGCTCTGCCAGGGATGGGGATGATTTAATCTGGTCGTATGGACGAGTCCACGATGATTCCGGTTACCGCCGGTTCCCCGGGCGTTAATTTATATCTCTTCTGAAAGAATGTTATCCCTGATAAGAATATCAATAAAATTCCGTCTATTCAATGTTTTACAGGTACTGTTTTCCTCTCCTGCTGATTTTGCTGTTGGGATGCAACGGCAAAACGAAAATGAAATCCGGCAGTATCCGGCTGGAGGTTTTTGTGTACAATGATCCTTCCGGGAACCTCTATGATTCTTACCGATTACCCATTTCGACTTTGTACTTTCTGAATGACCGGTTTATCGAACAGGTTCCCGTCGCAAGTGATACGGCAGAATTCCCGCCTTTTGCCTACATCCGTGAAGGGATGTTTGCGCCTTTAAACACGCTGAATGAAAAGAAAGAGCCGCTGAATTTTTACCCGCTCTCAGAAAAAAACTTTGGAGCTGTTTTCCTGGATATGCCTGTCCCGAACTACGATAAACGCACCGAACTTCCGGATACCTCCTTGAACGGTTACCACTACAAAAGATTTCGGGTGGTTTCGCAGGAAGAATATTCGGTCTTTTACATCCATCAGACCGACACCATTTTACCTTTCTCATTGGGGCCTCAGGTAGAAAAAGATTATAGTGGCATCCTCAACCGAATCGACACCTACGAAATTAAAAACGACCGGTTTATATCGCTTCGGATGCACGTCAGCAAGGGAATACCTGAGATAGTCTATTTTAGTCTGAAAAATGATGCATCTGAATTAATCCGAAAATGAGGATGGCTCCTGGAACAACTCATTGATCACTTCTACACGCTCTAATACCTCCCCCCCAAAAAACCTCCGGCAAAAGAAAATCCATTCCTATCTTACCCTCAGGACCGGGACCGGTTTGTGTCCCGAAGAACCCACCAGATAAACCCTCCCCACAGCGCCACGGCAACGAAGTACCCTTTAAAAGTATGCGTTCCCATCGCCGTCATAATCTCCACAAATGAAATAATGGATACAATTCCTAGTACGATCAAATACTTCATCTTATATTGTTTGTGGGTGTAATTTACAAAATAATATTGCAAGGTGCAATGTTGGAAGCAGATAAAATTGCTCTCTAATAAAATTTCTGTAAAAAAAACATAAAAAGATTAGTGAGTAATTCTTATGTTTTTGTAACTTTAGCTCACTCATCAACAACTACCTTACATGCCTT
>OBJA01000744.1_pt1 | contig 26684 bp, 28 predicted proteins | sample 1519751 | NCBI WGS metagenome assembly OBJA01 (sample SAMEA3881238, study PRJEB22517) | soil metagenome | biome: lake sediment; feature: soda lake sediment; material: sediment, water from around vicinity | place: India | collected 2013-12-23 | depth 3 m
AATGCCGCAAGAAGGGCCAGCCCCTCATCGTTGGTTGGTGCGCTTGTACAAATGCAAATATCCATTCCGGTAATTTTAGAGATCTTGTCCCGATCGATTTCCAAAAATACTATCTGCTCCTTGATACCAAGCGTATAATTACCACGACCGTCAAATGATTTTCTGGACAATCCCCGGAAATCCCTGATTCGAGGTATTGAGATTGAAACAAGCCGGTCGAAAAATTCCCACATCCGTTCACCACGAAGAGTAACCTTGCACCCAATGGGCATGTTCTCACGCAGCTTAAAATTGGAAATCGCCTTTCTGGCCCTGGTAACCACTGGTTTCTGCCCGCTTATCTCTTTTAAACAGGTAACTGCCTCATCGATAAGTTTGGCATCTGATACAGCATCACCAACACCCATGTTCAGTACCACTTTCTCAAGGCGGGGGACCTGCATCACGTTACGATACCCGAACCTTTTCATGAGCGCAGGGACCACCGAATTGAAATATTTTTCCCTCATCCTGGGAGTCTGCTTTGTTCCTGTACTCACTCTATCAACTCCTTAGCCTTTTTTGAAAATCTTACCCGTTTACCATTCTCAAGAACACTCACCCCGATACGGGTCGGTTTGCCGGTTTTCGGACACACTAACATCAGGTTTGAGAGATGTATTGCAGCCTCTTTCTCCATAATACCGCCCTGCTGGTTTTTGGGACTGGGCCGGGTGTGCCGCTTAACGATATTGATTCCTTCGACAATCGCCCTGTTCTTATCGGGAATAACTTTCAGGATCTTTCCGGTTTTCCCTTTATACTCACCGGAAATTACCTGAACAACGTCATTCTTGCGCAGTCGAAATGCCATATAGATTTACTCCTTATTCCACTTAAAGAACTTCAGGCGCCAACGACACGATTCTCATGAACTTCTTGTCACGAAGCTCGCGGGCAACCGGTCCAAAAATACGCGTTCCCTTCGGTTCTCCTGTATCATTAATGATGACAGCAGCATTATCGCTGAAACGAATGTACGTGCCGTCTTTACGTCCAAACTCTTTTGTAGTACGCACAATAACTGCTTTCGCAACCGCGCCCTTTTTTACTGCTCCGTTGGGGAGAGCATCTTTCACCGAAACAACAATCACATCCCCGACACGAGCATACCGCCTTCGAGTCCCGCCCAGTATTCTGATACACTGAACCTTCTTTGCGCCGGAATTGTCGGCGACATTTAATCTTGTCTGTACCTGTATCATGTCTCCCTCAGCTTACTATTGCACACGTTTGATAACGAGACGGTTTATTTTGCTTTTTCCAGTATTTCGCCTACTCGCCATCGTTTGGTTTTTGATAACGGACGAGTTTCGATAATTTTTACAGTGTCGCCCACGTTACATTCATTTTTCTCATCGTGAGCTACATATCGTACATTTTTACGAACGATTCTTCCATAGACAGGATGCATGAGGTTACGTTCAACCTTGATAACAACACTCTTGTCCATTTTATCGCTCACGACGATACCAACACGCTCTTTTCTTTCATTTCTCTCTGCCATGCTCATTCCTCTTATTGGAAACAGGATTACGCTCTCATGCGGCTTCTGTACCAGGCGATTGTTTCACCTCAAGCGGTTGCCGCCTCTTTCTTCTCGTTCAGGATCGTCTTTGCCCTGGCTATATCTCTCCTGACAAGCCTGAGCTGCAGTGGATTTGCCAATTGACCCATCTTTGCCTGAAAGCGAAGATTGAAAAGTTCCTCTTCCCAACCATCAATTTTCTTTTCAACTTCTTCTCGTGACAGTTCACGAATTTCTTTTGTTTTCATGACCTCACTACCCTATTTCTCTATTTCGATAAAACGAGTTTGTATCGGAAGTTTCTGTGCGGCCAGCCGTAATGCCTCTTTTGCAATATCATTCTTTACACCTGACATTTCGAACATTACTGTTCCCGGGCGTACAACTGCGACCCATCCCTCCGGAGCTCCTTTTCCTTTTCCCATTCGCGATTCTGCTGGGTGTTTAGTAAATGGCTTGTCCGGAAATATACGAATCCATATTTTCCCGCCACGCTTGATAAAGCGGGTCATTGCAATACGAGCAGCTTCAATCTGCCGGTTATCAATCCATCCTGGCTGCACAGCCTGCAAGCCATATTCGCCGAAGGAGACTGTATTGCAACGGGTAGCTAAACCTCTCATCCGCCCCCGCTGCGTTTTTCTCCATTTTACTTTTTTCGGTGACAGCATCTCTCAATCCTCCTAAGCGTGCACGCCTTCGCCGGCTTTGGCAGGCTGCTTTTCGGCACGGTTGATTACTTCGCCTTTACATATCCACACTTTTACACCAACACATCCGTAAGTTGTGTGCGCCGTTGATGTCGAATAATCAATATCAGCTCGCAGTGTGTGCAGTGGAATACGTCCTTCTTTATAGGTTTCTGTTCTGGCAATTTCAGCACCATTGAGACGACCAGATATCTGAATCTTTATCCCCTCTGCTCCCATTCTCATTGCAGTTGAGATAGCCTTTTTGGTGGCTTTTTTGTAGGAAACTCTCTTCTCAACCTGACGTGCGATATTATCTGCAACCAGCTGAGAATCCATTTCCGGTTTCTTAACCTCACGAATGTTGATCTGAATCTCTTTCTGAGTAAGATGTTGCAGCTCACCCTTGAGACGCTCCACCTCTTCACCTTTTTTACCGATCACTATTCCTGGACGTGATGTATGAATTCCGACCGTTACCCGCTTTGCTGTTCGCTCAATCTCAAGTGCAGCAATTCCGCCATGTTCAAGACGTTTCTTCAGATAATTACGAATTAGAATGTCTTCATAAAGATAGTCTGGAAAACGCTCTTTTGCGTACCAGTTAGAAAACCAGGAACGGGTTATACCTAATCTCAATCCTACCGGATTTGTTTTCTGACCCACAACTCCTCCTGTTAATTAGCCACTTTGACCGTTACATGGCACATACGTTTAAGAATCTGTGATGCACGCCCCTGAGCACGCGGCCGAAATCTCTTCATTACCGGTCCTTCATCAACACGAATTTCCTTGATACGAAGCTCATCAACGTCAATTGCTGCATCTGCATGTTTGCTTTGCATATTAGCAACAGCGGATTTTAGAACTTTTGCTATATCGATAGCAACCTTTTTATTGATGTTGAGCTCAAGAAGACTCAATGCTTCCCCAACATTCATTCCACGGACAGCATCCGCAACCAGACGGGTTTTCCGTGCTGTCGAACGCAGGTATTTAATTTTCGCAATGGATTCCACTCTTCCTCCCAGGATTATTTCTTACCCGCAGTTTTATCCGATTTTGATGAACCACTATGACCACGGAACTGCCTGGATGGTGCGAATTCACCCAGTTTATGTCCGACCATGTTTTCTGTAACATAGACCGGAATAAATTTGTTCCCGTTATGAACTGCAAACGTATGACCAACAAACTCCGGAAGAATTGTCGATCGACGCGACCAGGTTTTCATAACTTTCTTCTGACCACTACGGTTGGAATCTTCAACCTTCTTGGTCAGATAGTCGTCTACAAACGGGCCTTTTTTTATTGATCGTGACATACTAATCCTCTTCCTTTACTTCGATCTTCGCCGTACGATGTACTTGCTTGATGTTTTCCGGGGATCGCGAGTCTTCAGTCCCTTTGCCTTCTGACCCCATGGGGAAACAGGATGTCCCCCTCCGGCGGTTTTACCCTCACCACCACCCATCGGATGATCGATGGGGTTCATGGCAACGCCGCGAACTCTGGGACGTATTCCCAAATGCCGTGAACGACCAGCAGAACCTAAAACCGTATTCATATGCTCTGGATTGCTTACCTGACCGATTGTCGCCAAGCAACCTTCCCGTACAATTCGTACTTCACTGGAAGGAAACTTCAGCTGCACCATCTGATTTTCCTTGGCCACAATTTCCGCATAGGCTCCAGCGCTGCGAGCAATCTGTCCACCCTTGTTTTCCCGAAACTCAATATTGTGTACCTGTGTACCAAGTGGTATGTTCTTGAGCTGCATGCAGTTGCCTTCAGCAATTTCTACCTGCACACCAGAAATGACCGACATTCCTACTTTCATATTGGTTGTAGCCAGAATATAACGCCGTTCGCCATCGATGTACTTGACCAAAGCAATAAGTGCAGATCTGTTTGGATCGTATTCAATCGTTTCCACGATTCCTGGAATATTGAATTTATTCCTTTTGAAGTCGATGATTCTGTAGAAACGCTTGTGAGCCCCACCACGGTGGCGAACCGTAATGATCCCACGGTTGTTACGCCCGCTGATCTTTCCCTTTTTCTCAAGCAATGGTTTGTAAGGAGTATCAGTTGTAACTTGATCCAGCTTGCTGGTCTTTTTATACCGCAGCGTTGGGGTTACCGGATTATAATTTTTGATTGGCATGATATCTATCTCCGCTTCCTCTTATTCACGTCAACAGGGACTTAAACTTCACCAAATTTGGCGATTGACTGCCCTTCCTGTACCTTCACAATTGCTTTTTTCCAATCGGGCCGATATCCAGCAAAGCGACCCATACGTTTTTTCTTTCCTTTTACCAGCATTGTGTTCACAGATACGACAGTTACCCCAAACAACTTTTCAACAGCCTCTTTGATCTGGGGTTTTGAAGCTGTACGAAGTACCTCGAATACATACCTGTTCTGCGTTTCGCGTAAAATCGTGTTCTTCTCAGTAATGGAAGGATATCGTATTAAAGAATGATACTTACTCACAGTGCCACCGCCTCTTGTATTTTGCCAATCAGCTGTTCTTCTGCAAAAATGATATTTTCATTGGAGATAATATCATATGCATTGATTTCAGAAATCGGCTTTATTTCAAGGTCTCTGATGTTACGTCCGGAAAGGAAGATGTTTTTTCCATCTGCATCAACTATCAGAAGATTCCGTTTTCCACCTACCGAGAGTGCTTTTAACAGCTCAACGATGGTTCTGGTTTTCGGAGTCTCACATGTAATCGAATCAACAACCAACACGTTCTCACTCTGCGCACGTGAAGAAAGTGCTGAAGTGAGAGCTAGTTTTTTCATTTTCTTTGGAATTGTTGAATAATAATCTCGTGGTTCAGGACCATGAGCTTTTCCACCACGTACCCACACCGGCGATGTATTAGATCCGGCTCGTGCTCTGCCAGTACCCTTCTGCCGCCATGGTTTACGTCCACCCCCGCTTACTTCAGCACGGGTCTTTGTTTTTGCTGTACCCTGTCGCTGATTGGCAAGATACTGGGTAATTACCTGATGTAAAAGGCTTTCGTTAACCTCTGCACCGAATACTGCTTCGGGCAGATCCACTTCACCCTTTACCGTTCCATTTTGCTGATATAATTTAGCCTTCATTTTCGCATTCATCCTGGAAGAAACGTGCTACCTGGACTTGTTTTTCTTTATATATACATAGCCACTATTACGACCCGGGACCGCACCTTTAACAAACACAAGGCCGGCTTCTTTATCGATACCCACTACTTCGAGACGCTTTACCGTTACCTGATTATTACCATATTGCCCGGACATTTTCAAACCAGGGAAAACACGTGCAGGATAGCTATTCTGTCCTGCAGACCCCCGTTCCCGAACATTGGTATTTCCATGTGTCTCACGTCCACGCTGGAAATTGTACTTTTTAATTGTACCGGCATGGCCTCGCCCTTTTGAGATACCGACAACATCCACATACTTGACATCTTCAAGAACCTCAACACCAACCGTCTGTCCTGCTTTCACAGGCTCATCGGCTGTATCAAGCTTGAACTCCTTTACCACTCTCGAAGCCGATACTCCAGATTTCTTAAAATGCCCGAGTAGTGGTTTTGTTACATTCTTCTCACTGATCTGATCAAAGCCAAGCTGCACAGCAGTGTATCCGTCTTTCTCAGGAGTCTTAACCTGATAGACCACATTATTGCCAGCCTGAATGACAGTTACCGCCACAGTGCGCCCCTCCTCATTGAAGAGTCGGGTCATTCCTACTTTTTTCCCAATTAAACCCTGCATATTATTTACCCGTCTTTCACAGTGAACCGGCGTATCCGGCATCAGTCTGTATTCAATTATACCTTTATCTCTACGTCAACACCTGCAGGCAAGTCCAGTTTCATCAGAGAATCAACTGTCTGTGGTGTCGATTCAAGGATATCGATAAGCCGTTTGTGAACACGTGTCTCAAACTGCTCTCTGGATTTCTTGTTTACGTGCGGTGAACGCAGCACTGTATAGATTGTTTTCTCGGTTGGCAATGGAATCGGCCCGCTTATACGGGCACCCGTACCCTTCGCTGTACGTACGATGTCTGATGCCGACTTGTCGAGAATGTTGTGATCAAATGATTTCAAACGAATTCTTATTCTTTCACCTGGCATGAATTTATGCTCCTTTTTTCTTCCTCTATCCGCTACATTCTTCCAATTCGATGTAAAATATCATCCTGAACTGCTTTACTCGTTACTTCGTAACGGTCCAACTGCATTGTATAAACAGCTCTTCCCTGAGTCAAAGATCGTAGCGCAGTTGCGTAGCCGAACATCTCTGATAATGGCGCCTCAGCATCAATCACCTGTGCCTCTTTTCGAGGCTCAATGCCAAGAACTCTTCCCCGGCGACTGTTAAGATCATTGATTACAGGGCCCATAAAATCGGGTGGCACAACCACCTCTATTTTCATTACCGGTTCCAGTATTGCCGGTATAGCCCGAGTACAAGCCTGTTTAAAAGCCATTGTACCTGCTATTTTAAAGCCCATTTCAGTAGAGTCTTCTTCGCTAAAAGTAATCTGTTTCAAGATTACTTTTATCCCTGCCTGCGGGAATCCAGAAAACATTCCTCCACTTGAGGCTTCTAAAATACCCTGCCGAATCGCGGCTATAAATGGTTTGGGAACTGTCGGATCTTGTATCTCACTGACAAAATCGATCCCCTTTGATGCCTCAACAGGTTCCAGGATCAGGGTTACCCGTGCATACTGACTTTTACCGCCAATGACCTGAGATAACTCAAATTCCTCAGTGGCTTTGGTGGTAACAGTTTCTCTGTATGAAACCTGCGGATTACCAACGTGCACTCCAATATTAAATTCGCGAACGAGCCTGTCAACAAGAATCTCAAGATGAAGCTCCCCCATCCCGGAAATGAGCCGTTGACCTGTTTCGGAGTCGATGGAAATTCTACATGTGGGGTCCTCATCTGTAAGTCGTACCAGTGCACCATTGAGCTTCTCTTCATCAGCTGTGCTTCTGGGCTCAATTGACATTGATAAAACCGGCTCCGGAAAAACCATCTGCTCAAATACGATGGGAAAATCTGGGTTACATATCGTATCACCGGTGGTGGTGTCCTTAAACCCGACCAGCGCAACGATGTCTCCTGCCTGCATCATCTGCTCTGCATGCCGTTTATTGGAATGCATGCGAAATATTCTTGTAACTCGTTCCTTTGTTTTGGTACGCGGATTGAAATGTATATCCTTGAACCCGGCTTTTCCTGAATAGATACGCGCGTAGGCTAATCTACCAACATGCGAATCGGTGGCTATTTTGAAAACAATGCCTGAAAATGGTTGTTTTAAATCGGGAAGCCTCTCCCGTTTTTCCCCCGTAGAGGGATCAGCACCAAAAACAGCACCACGATCAAGAGGGGAAGGTAAGAAATGTATCACCGCATCCAGTAACTGTTGTATTCCTTTATTCTTGAAAGCCGAACCACATAGAACTGGACAAATCCTGTTTTGTAATGTACCCTGTCTAATAGCGGTTCCAATCAGATCAGAATCAACAGATCCGCCTTCGATCATCAGATGCATCAACTCGTCGTTGAAATCGACAACCTGTTCGAGCATCGCATCTCTTCGTTTCTGCGCCTCTTCAGCCAGATCCAGGGGAATTTCCGATTCAATAACCTTTGTTCCAAGCGTTTCTTCATCATACATATACGCTTTCATATGAACCAGGTCGATGACCCCCTGAAACTGATCCTCTTTTCCAACCGGAAACTGAATAGCAACAGGGTTGGCTGAAAGTTTCTGTTTCATCATGGAAATAACATTATCGAAATCAGCTCCGATACGATCCATTTTGTTCACAAACGCGATTCGGGGTACGTTATATTTGTCTGCTTGACGCCAGACAGTCTCAGACTGGGGTTCTACGCCTCCAACCGAATCGAATACGGCAACTGCGCCATCCAAAACTCTCAAAGAACGTTCGACTTCAATCGTAAAGTCCACATGTCCAGGGGTATCAATGATATTGATACGATTTCCCTTCCACTGACATGTGGTTGCAGCAGAGGTTATGGTTATCCCACGCTCTCGCTCCTGCACCATCCAGTCCATGACAGCATTACCATCATGAACCTCCCCCATCCGATGCAGAATTCCCGCATAAAAGAGAATTCTTTCGGTGGTGGTAGTCTTCCCGGCATCGATATGTGCCATAATGCCAATATTTCTAACATTCGCCAGATTTACAGGTTCATCCATACAACCTATTCCTTATTGGCATACAAACCATATCGTTTTTTTCATACTTGTGATTCAATCAGACCACAGGCACAAACCGGGAATTCAAAGAACATCTTACCAGCGGAAATGGGCAAACGCTTTGTTTGCTTCCGCCATCTTATGTGTATCGATCTTTTTCCGAATGGCACCACCTTCATTCTTCGAAGCCTGAATGAATTCGTTTGCAAGTCTCTCAGCCATACTTTTCTCTGAGCGATCCTTTGCATAATTGATGAGCCATCTAATCGCCAGCGAAACCCTTCGTTCCGGTGATACTTCAATGGGAACCTGATAGTTTGCTCCACCAATACGACGGGATTTAACCTCAAGCACAGGCTTCACATTGTCGACAGCCTTCTTGAAAACACCAAGCCCATCCTGACCGGTACGCTCAGCTACAATTTCGATAGCATTATAGAAGAGCCCCTCGGCAAGTCGCTTCTTCCCACACCGAACAACATTGTTTACAAACTGCGTAACCAGCGTGCTATTAAATTTCGGATCAGGGACGAGCTCTTTTTTAACAGCTTTCCTTCTTCTTGACATATCAATCCCTTATTTTTTAGGACGCTTTACACCATATTTGGAACGACTACGTTTCCGGTCTGCTACCCCCTGGGTATCAAGCGCACCACGAATTATATGATAACGCACACCGGGAACATCCTTAACACGACCACCCCGAATCAGCACAATCGAATGCTCCTGAAGATTGTGTCCCTCTCCGGGAATATAGGCGTTGACCTCCATATGGTTGGTCAGACGCACACGAGCCACTTTCCGCAATGCAGAATTAGGCTTTTTCGGCGTTGTTGTGAACACTCTGGTACACACCCCACGCCGCTGCGGACATTGATGCAGAGCTGGAGACTTACTCCGACTCTGCAGGGCTTTTCGCCCTTTACGTACAAGTTGACTTATCGTTGGCACCTGTCATCCTCCAAAAAAAGACAGTCTCATAAAATAATACTTTGTTCGAAAATATCAAATACAATTATTTAAAATTGTTCTCCGATATCGACAAAATCCTCACTGGTATCGTGTTCTTCCATCGGGGTTAGTTCCGTTTCAAGATCTTTCACCCGAAGCTTACGGTAAATTCTGGAACCGGTTCCTGCAGGAATGAGATTTCCCATAATCAGGTTCTCTTTTAATCCGTTCAACCGATCGATTTTCCCCTCCACCGCTGCCTTTGAAAGCACTTTGGTGGTTTCCTGGAATGATGCAGCACTCAGGAACGATTCAGTCGTCAGAGACGCTTTAGTAATGCCAAGCAACATTGGTTTGAATGTCGCCGGTTCTCCACCTTCGGCAATAACCCGTTCGTTTACCTCCCGAAGCTTTCTCTTATCAACGTCATCGCCCTCCAGAAACTCGGTATCACCCGCTTTTTCGATTCTTACCTTTCGAAGCATCTGCGCGACAATCACCTCTACATGCTTATCGTTAATTGTCACACCCTGGAGACGGTACACAGCCTGAATCTCATCAAGCAGATACTGCTGAACAGCGTTTTCTCCCTTGATACGAAGAATATCATGCGGATCGATCGATCCTTCACTTAACCGATCACCAGCCTTCACCCGGTCACCTTCATGTACCCGAAGATGTTTCCCTAATGGAATCGCATATTCACGAGCCTCTCCCTGTTCATCGCGAACAGTAAGCTTGCGATTTCCCCGTTCCGTTTCGCCGAATTCCACGAATCCATCGATTTCTGAAATTATGGCAGTGTCTTTTGGTCTCCTGGCTTCGAACAACTCTGCAACTCTGGGGAGACCACCGGTGATGTCACGGCTCTTGCTGCTCTCGCGAGGAATTTTCACGAGAATATCACCCTCTTTGATCTCTATACCCTCTCTTACCTGCAGATACCCACCGGTGGGAACTGCAATATTAGCAATACGCTTGTCAGAAGAAGAGTCAAGAATCTGAAGATGAGGATGCAGACGCCGTTCACGATGCTCGGTGATAACCATGTTGGTAATACCGGAACGCTCATCATACAACTCACGAATCGTTTCACCTTCAATCAGGTCGTTAAATCTGATTTTTCCGCCTTTTGGCGCCAGAATCACGTTATTGTATGGATCCCATTCGAAGAGGATTTGACCTTTTGTTAACTTCTGCCCATCTTCAACCTTCATAAACGAGCCGTAAGGAACATTATAGCGGTACCGTTCACGCTCCTGCTCGTCAAGAACAATGAGTTCACCGGAACGATTCATTACCACCATACCATCGGAATGCTGCACTGTTTCAATATTACTGTAATTAGCATACCCTTCGATTTTCGAGACTTCTTTTGACTGCGCAATAAGTCGCGATGCTGTTCCACCGATATGGAATGTTCGAAGGGTCAACTGTGTTCCCGGTTCACCGATGCTCTGAGCAGCCATGATACCCACAGCCTCTCCGATATCGACAGGCTTTCCTGTTGCAAGGTTCCGTCCGTAGCATTTCTTACAGGTACCCTGCAGTGAATCACAGGTCAGCACAGAGCGAATCATTATGCTCTCGATCCCTGCATTTTCGATCATCTTTGCCATCTGTTCGTCAATGAGGGTATTTATCGGACAGATAAGCTCCTCACTAACCGGATCGAAAACATCTTCCTGCACAACACGGCCGAGAATACGTGCCGATAGGGGCTCCATGACTTCGTCGCCTTCTCGAAGTGCTTCAATTTCAATACCCTTCGATGTCCCACAGTCATCTTCGTAGATGACCACATCCTGAACCACATCAACAAGACGGCGCGTTAGGTATCCGGCATCAGCCGTCTTCAGAGCGGTATCTGCCAGACCTTTACGTGCACCATGAGTCGAAATGAAGTACTCAAGAACCGTGAGTCCATCTTTGAAGTTGGAGATAATCGGGTTTTCAATGATTTCACCAACAGCACCGGTGATCTTTTTCTGCGGTTTCTGCATCAATCCGCGCATTCCGGCAAGCTGTTTGATCTGATCTTTACTTCCTCGAGCCTGAGAATCCATCATGATATAAACCGGATTGAATCCGTCCTTATCACGCGCAAGATGATCGTGCATGATATCTGCAACCATGTTGGTGGTATGAGTCCAGAGGTCGATAAGTTTGTTGTATCGCTCGCCTTCGGTGATAATACCACGATCATACTGTTTTCTGATACGATTCACTTCATCCATGGATTTGGAAACGATCTCTTTTTTCTCATCGGGTACAACAAGATCTTCGGCACCGAATGTGATACCAGCACGGGTTGCATATTCATACCCGAGCGCCTTGATATCGTCGAGAAATTTACAGGTTATTTTGGTACCTTTCTGTTTGTAAACAGATTCTACCAGTCCCTGAATGCGTTTTTTATTCAGTAGCTCATTATTAAAAGTCATTCCCTGCGGAAGTGCAGTATTAAGGACCACCCGTCCTGGAGTTGTTTCGATAATTTTACCATCGATTCTGACCTTTATCTTTGCATGTAAGTCAAGCTGACGGTCAGCTATCGCATGCAACACCTCTTCCTGACCGGAAAATGCACGCCCTTCGCCTTTGCGGCCAAGAGCCATCTTCGTAAGGTAATATATACCCAGAACGATATCCTGCGTCGGAGTCATCACCGGATGTCCCGATGCCGGACTAAGCAGGTTATTTGCACTGAGCATCAGGAATCGACACTCAAGCTGAGATTCAAACGACAACGGTACATGTACTGCCATCTGATCACCATCAAAGTCGGCATTAAAAGCGGTGCAGACAAGCGGATGAAGCCGGATCGCTTTTCCTTCGACAAGCACAGGGAAAAATGCCTGAATACCAAGTCGATGCAGTGTCGGAGCACGGTTCAGCAGAACCGGGTGATCTTTGATAACTTCTTCGAGGATATCCCAAACCTCCGGACGCTCCTTTTCGACAAACTTCTTGGCACTCTTGACAGTTTGTACAAGCCCCTTCTCCTCGAGTTTCTGGATTACGAATGGTTTGAACAACTCAAGTGCCATCATTTTGGGAAGACCACATTGATGAATCTTCAGTTCAGGCCCGACAACAATCACACTACGTCCCGAATAGTCAACCCGTTTTCCGAGCAGGTTCTGACGAAACCGTCCCTGCTTTCCTTTGAGCAGATCACTCAAAGATTTAAGTGGTCGCTTTCCTTCACCCTTAACAGAGAATGTTCTTCGACCATTATCAAAGAGCGTATCAACCGCTTCCTGAAGCATCCGCATCTCGTTTCGAAGGATTACATCAGGTGCTTTTATCTCAATGAGCTTCTTGAGACGGTTATTTCTGTTTATTACCCGTCGGTACAGATCGTTAAGATCTGATGTAGCGAACCGACCACCCTCCAGAGGTACCAGCGGACGCAGATCCGGAGGAAGAACGGGCAGAACACGAAGTACCATGTTTTCCGGCCGGTTACCCGAACGCAGGAATGCTTCGGCAATCCTCAGACGCTTGAGATGCTCCTGACGACGTTGTTCAGATGACTCGAGTTTTATTTTTGACCGTAAATCAATCGAAAGTTCCTCTAGATCCAGCGTGGCCAGTATCTCCAGAACAGCCTCTCCACCCATCTTGGCAACAAATTGCTTGTCCTGCTCCTCAAGCTCGATGTATTCATCCTCACTGAGCAGCATACCTTTCCTGAGGCTTGTATTTCCCGGATCTATTACCACGTATGATTCGTAATAAACGATCCTCTCCAGCACCGTATTTGGGAGCCCAAGCAAATAACTGACATGTGAGGGAACACTCTTAAGAAACCAGATATGGACAATTGGAACTGCAAGTTCAATATGCCCCATACGCTCACGTCGGACCTTGGAATGTGTTACTTCCACACCGCACCGGTCGCACACGACACCCCGATATCTTATTCTCTTGTATTTTCCGCAGTTACACTCCCAGTTTCTGACCGGACCGAAGATCTTTTCGCAGAAAAGACCATCCCGTTCCGGCTTGAATGAGCGGTAATTGATCGTCTCAGGTTTCGTTACTTCACCATACGACCAGTTTCTCACTGTATCCGGGGATGCCAGACGAATTGACACCCCTGTAATTTCCTGTACTTTCTTGTCAAGATGGCTGATAAGTTCTGCCACGTTATTACCCCCTTAGATTGGGACACACATCGTACCCCACCTGTTCACAGTATCAAGCAGCGGCTTCTTCCTCTGTCAGGACGTCTATATCCAGTGCAAGTGCTTTTATTTCACGCACCAACACCTTGAATGACTCGGGAATACCCGCCTCCGGAGTATTTTCACCCTTTACAATAGCTTCATATATCTTGGAGCGACCGGTGAGATCATCACTTTTAACAGTGAGAATCTGCTGTAATGTATATGCCGCACCATAAGCTTCCAGAGCCCATACTTCCATTTCACCGAAACGCTGCCCACCAAATTGTGATTTACCACCAAGAGGTTGCTGCGTAACCAGTGAATACGGACCGATAGAACGCGCATGGATCTTATCATCGACAAGATGACACAATTTGAGCATATAGATTGGTCCTACGGTGACTTCATGATCGAATGGTTCCCCTGAGCGACCATCTCGAAGCTGAATTTTCCCGCTCCTGGGTAACTCTGCTTCATCAAGCAACGACAGCACATCATCATAGCTTGCGCCATCGAAAACCGGAGTGGCGATTCTCAAACCAAGCTTCTTTGCAGCCCACCCCATATGGGTCTCCAGAATCTGGCCGACATTCATACGGGAAGGAACACCAAGCGGATTGAGAATAATATCGACTGGTGTACCATCGGGCAAGTACGGAAGATCTTCCACAGGAAGAATCTTGGAGATTACTCCCTTATTTCCATGTCGTCCTGCCATCTTGTCACCGACCGACAATTTGCGCTTTTTGGCGACATACACCTTCACCAGCTGCAAAACACCCGGTTTCAGTTCATCACCACGTACAACTTTATCGATCTCTTTATCCAGTTTATCTTCCAGTTTGGCTATCAGATCGTTAGCCCTGTAAAGAACTTCCTCTGCCTTTGCATTGTTCTGTTCCTCTTTGCAGAGCCCATCCTTGAATGAAATGTTCCTGAAATCAAGCTTTGTCAGCAGAGTTCTGGTCCATTTCTTTCCCTCAGGCACGATCACTTCGCCGGTGTGGAAATTAGTGACTTCATTTGATACCGTATCGGTCAGGATCTCAGTGAGACGATCGATTCTCACCTTTTCGATCTCCGAGATCTGCTTTGTAATTTCAGCCTTGAGCTCATCGATACGTTTTTTATCTTTTTTCTTGGAACGTTTGTCCCGTTCTTTACGGGAATAAATCCTGGTGTCGATAACGGTGCCCTTGAGACCCGGAGGAGCCTTCAGCGACGAATCACGAACATCCCCGGCCTTCTCACCAAAGATTGCCCGCAACAGCCGTTCTTCAGGCGAGAGCTCCGTCTCACCCTTAGGTGTCACTTTACCAACCAGTATATCACCGGCCTCAACTTCAGTTCCGATTCGTACAACACCGTTTTCATCGAGGTTCTTTAGCGCATCTTCGCTGACATTCGGTATCTCACGAGTTAACTCCTCAGGACCTCGCTTCGTATCTCTGACTTCCGTTTCGAATACTTCAATGTGTACCGATGTGTATACATCTTCTGCAACGAGCCGTTCAGAGATAATGATAGCATCTTCAAAGTTGTATCCGCGCCAGGGCATAAATGCAGCAGTAACGTTTCTCCCAAGGGCAAGCTCACCCTCATGGGTTGCATGACCGTCTGCTAATACATCACCAGCATTCACTTTCGTTCCGGCTTTAATACACACTTTCTGGTTAATACACGTGTCCTGATTTGAACGTTCGTACTTGACCAGTTCGTATGTATCAAATTCAGTCAGCCCCAGAATGTCATCACTCGCCTTATCCTTTACTTTTCTAACAACGATCTTTGTGGCATCTACTTTCTCCACAATTCCAGGATTCTTAGCGATAATCATACATCCGGAATCCACTGCAGCACGCTCTTCCAGCCCGGTGCCAACAAATGGAGGTTCCGTACAGAGAAGCGGCACAGCCTGACGCTGCATATTCGATCCCATCAATGCACGGTTTGCATCATCATGCTCAAGAAACGGAATTAGTCCTGCAGCAATACTGACCAATTGCATCGGAGAGACGTCCATATACAAGATTTCCTGTGGTGCAACGACCGGGAAATCACCTCTATACCGAGCAAAGATCAGGTTTTCGACAAACTTTCCTTTCGGATCAACCGGTGTGTTTGCCTGAGCGATAATGTAATTATCCTCCTGATCCGCAGTAAGGAACTCTATCTCACCAGTTAAAGCACCATTTTCAACTTTCTGGTAAGGAGTTTCTATAAAGCCGAATTCATTTACACGAGCAAACGTACTGAGCGATGCAATTAGTCCGATGTTTGGACCTTCCGGCGTTTCAATCGGACAGAGTCGTCCATAGTGAGTATGGTGTACATCTCGGACCTCGAAACCAGCACGCTCACGGGTCAAACCACCAGGTCCAAGAGCGCTCACACGCCGCTTATGCGTCAATTCAGAGAGCGGATTTGTCTGATCAAGAAACTGTGATAATTGGCTTGATCCGAAGAATGCCTGAACAACCGTCGAGACAGTACGTGCATTAATAAGATCCTGCGGTGTCACATTTTCGGTATCACGCAAACTGAGACGTTCTTTGATTGTCCTAACCATTCTGGTAAGACCAACGGTAAACTGTGCTGAAAGCAATTCACCGACAGAACGAGCCCGCCTGTTTCCAAGATGATCAATATCATCGATGAAACCGACCCCGGCATTGAGCCCTATGATGTATTTGAAAGCTGCAATGAAGTCATCTCTGGTCATTGTAGTAATGTCGTCGGGTGGAATAACTCCCAATCGAGTGTTCATCCTGTATCGTCCGACACTTCCCAGATCATACCGTTTCTCATCAAAGAATAACCGTTGGATGAGATTGCGAGCGGTCTCCACATTGGGAGGATCTCCCGGCCGCATAGTAGCGTACATATAAAACAACGCTTCCTCTTCCGATTTCGTCGGATCTGCAGCAAGCGTATTGCGGATAATCATATTTTCTGGATTCGGAACGTCTTTGAGCACTTCAACGAAATCAATATCATTCTCAAGTAAACGTTTCCATCGCTCCTCGTTGATTATTTCATTTGCATCAACGAGTATCTCGCCAGTTTGTTCATTGAAAAGTGTCCGGGCATTGACAGCGCCAAAAATTTTGTCCCGATTCTCATCACTGACAGCAAGACGCATCGTGTCATGAAACAAACCAAGGATCATTTCATCACTTGAAAAGCCCAGAGCTCGAAGCAGGATAGTCGCAGGCATCTTTTTTCGACGATCTATGTTGATCGTAAGGACATCATCGACATCGAGCAACACCTCAACCCACGACCCACGTTGTGGAATAACACGGGCGGTCAGCAGTTTTTTGCCGTTAGGATGAATGACTTCATCGAAAGTGATACCCGGAGATCGATGGAGCTGACTCACAATGACCCGCTCAGCACCGTTAATAACAAAAGTGCCTCGTTCAGTCATCAAAGGAATTTCCCCGATATAGACCTCATTACTGATCTTTTCGACGAATTTTTTGGTTTCCCCATCCTGCTCAAAAACCAATAGTGACATATCGACCTTGAGCGGAGCAGCAAAGGTCATGCCACGTTCTTTACATTCTTTAAGAGAGTATTTGGGAATACCTAGTTTATACCCATCATATTCAAGGGAATAATATCCTTTGACATCATTGACGGGAAAAAGGCTTTGAAAAGCTCCATGCAGGCCCTGTTTTTTCCTCAAACGTGGAGGTGTTTCAGGCTGCAGGAATGCTTCGTAGGACCTTGTTTGGATCTCTAGAAGATTGGGAAGATCAGCCACTCTCTTGATCCGGGAATAGCTTTTTCTTTCTACCATTCGCACATCCCCTCGATGTTAAGCCACATACGTGGTTTTAAATGTAAATAAATGACACAAAACACCCTTAGCTCAGGGTGTCTCGTGTCATATATGAATTTCTTGTAGTTGTAAATTTTGCAATTGCGTGTTCGTGGGCACGCCTCCAGAAAGCAGATTTATTTGATTTCTACGGTTGCGCCGTTTTCTTCAAGCTTTTTCTTCAAAGCATCTGCATCAGCTTTGCTCAGTGCTTCTTTGACAGTTTTCGGTGCACCTTCAACCAGATCTTTTGCTTCTTTCAGACCTAATCCGGTTACTTCACGAACTACCTTGATAACCTGAATTTTCTTATCCCCTGCTGCTTTGAGAACCACATCAAACTCGGTCTTTTCTTCAGCAGGTGCAGCAGCTGCAGCAGGTGCAGCAGCAACAGCAACAGGTGCGGCGGCCTTGACATCAAACTTGTCCTCAATCGCCTTGATAAGATCGGAAAGCTCGAGGACAGTCATTCCTCCGATCGCGTCGATAATTTCTTCCTTAGTTAAGGTAGCCACAGTGAACCTCCGTTGAAATGAGATGAATTAATTTCGTTTTTAGTTTTCGATTATTGCTCAGTGCCCTGTTTATCTTTCAGAGCACTCAAGGTACCAACAAGTTTGGAAAGAATTCCATTGAGCGTACCGGCAAATTTTCCAATGGGAGCCTGCAAACAACCCAGGAACATGCCCAGAAGAACTTCGCGGCTCGGGATATCTGCCAGCTTGATTGCATCTTCACCGGAAAAAACCGTTCCATCGATGAATGCAATCTTCAGTCCGAGCAGATCTTTGTTATCCTTTTGGAAATCTCTGATAATCTTTGCAGGCGCAGTACCCTCATTTTTTGTGACCACAACCGCAGTTGGCCCTTTAAAATAGGGGGAAAGTGCTTCTTTGCCGACCCGTTTGGCAGCCTCCCTGGCAAGCGTATTCTTTACGACAACAAAGTGAATTCCTTTTTGTCGAAAGTCTGCCCGCAGTTTGGTTACCCTCTCTACATCGACTTTATTGTTATCTGCAAGAAAAATTCCACTGGCGTCCTTGAATTGTTGTTCCAGTGCTTCAATTTCTGCTGTTCTTTCAGCTCGTGTCGACATTACATCAAACCCTTTTTATGTTAACAACTGAATTATTTCAGATCGTTCTGGTTGATTTTCAAGCCCTGTCCCATTGTGCTTGAAATACTGATTTTCTTTATGTACTGACCCTTTGCCGTCGCTGGCTTAGCTTTGTAAACAGCTTCCATGAAAGCCTTGGCGTTCTCCAGGATATTCTGTGCAGAAAAGGAGAGTCTTCCCAGTGGGGCATGGAGAATGCCGGCCTTTTCAACTCTGAATTCCACTTTTCCTTTTTTCAGCTCCTTGATCGCCTTTCCGATTTCCATAGTAACAGTTCCAACCTTCGGATTGGGCATCAAGCCTCTGGTACCCAGAATTTTTCCCAGCTTTCCGACCACTTTCATCATGTCTGGTGTGGCCACAACAGCGTCAAACTCCAGCCATCCACCTTTGATCTTCTCTGCCAGATCTTCACCACCGACATAATCAGCACCAGCCTCTTTTGCTTCAGCTTCCTTTTCACCAGCTGCAAAGGCTAATACTCTGATCGTTTTTCCCAGTCCATGCGGCAATACCGCTGCTCCGCGAACAGCCTGATCGCTTTTACGAGGATCAACTCCCAACCGTACAGCAATCTCCACTGTTTCATCAAATTTAACGGTAGAGTTGGCTTTAAGGAATTCGATTGCTTCAACAGCTCCGTATTCCTTTAACCTGTCTACCTTTTGATGCACTGCATTGTACTTCTTACCGTGTCTCATGAATCAGACTCCCTTATCTATTCAGGTCAGCCTCAGTCGCCAATATTGACTCCCATACTGCGGGCTGTTCCCATAACTGTTCTCATCGCAGCCTCAACACTCGCCGCATTGAGATCAGCCAATTTCATTTCCGCAATCTTCTTCACCTGTGCCTTAGAGAGTGTCCCAATTTTTTCTTTATTGGGAACTCCAGACCCCTTATCTTTGCCCAGTTCTTTCATAATCAGAACCGCTGCAGGTGGTGTCTTGGTTATAAATGTAAAGGACCGATCAGAATAGACGGTGATGACAACCGGAATAATCAGTCCCTGGGAATCCTTGGTCCGGGCATTGAATGCTTTACAGAATTCCATAATATTAACACCCTGCTGACCAAGTGCAGGTCCAACCGGAGGAGCTGGATTTGCCGCCCCACCAGGTATCTGCAATTTGATCTGTCCAACAATTTTCTTAGCCAATTTTCAGACTCCTGTTATAATCAACTTATTGGAGTAACATGCATGAAATCGACTTCCACCGGTGTCGATCTTCCAAACACACTCACCATCACTTTTATTTTTCCCTTTTCAGGATGGATCTCATCGACCACACCATCAAAATCCTTGAAGGGACCTTCTTTGATCTTGACCGCATCACCGATTTCGAAAGGAACTTCTGAGATCTGCTGACGAGAAATCTTCTCAGTCTGACCCAGTATCCTGCGAACCTCTTCTTCACGAAGCGGTTGCGGCTTATTCCCTCCGATAAACCCGGTCACTCCCGCGGTATTGCGAACCGCATGCATAGTCTCTTTTGAGAGTTCCATCTCAACCAGAACGTAGCTTGGGAAAAACTTTCGAGTCGTTTTCAACTTCTTTCCGTTTTTCACCTGCACCACATCCTGAGTGGGCATGAGAACCTGTTTAATCTGATCACCCATTTCTCCGGACTGAATTAGTTCGGTCAGATACTGATGTACCTTACCTTCCTGTCCTGAATAGGTGTGAACCACATACCATCGTGCCGCCATCGAATGCCTCTGATTTACCAACCGGATTTAAGAAACAACCCAACAATAAGGAGTAGAACCTTATCGCAGGCATAAACGAAAATCGAAACGGCGATGCTCAGTACAACCACAAGCAGTGTTGCACCTGACACTTCGTTCCGTGAAGGCCAACTGACCTTGGCCATTTCCGAACGAACATCTTTTAAATATTGAATAAATTTCTGCATGTTATCTTACCACATAGCAGGCCTGGAGGGACTCGAACCCCCAACCAACGGTTTTGGAGACCGCTACTCTACCAATTGAGCTACAGACCTAATTATTACATGACTATTCCGTACCGATATGACCCCACATCGGCAGCGTCTTACTTAGCCTCCTTGTGCATTGTCCGTTTCTTTTCGAAAGGACAATACTTCTTAAATTCCACTCGTGCAGAGTGCTTACGTTTATTCTTGGTGGTTTCGTAGTTACGCTGCTTACATGAAGTGCATTCAAGCGTTATTTTTTCTCTAGGCATATATAACCGCTCTATTAATCGTTATTCGGAATTATTCTATAATATCAATGACAACACCGGCACCGACCGTACGACCACCTTCGCGAATTGCAAAGCGCAGCTCTTTCTCCATAGCAATAGGAGCGATCAGTTCCACTTCAATCTCTGCATTGTCACCAGGCATGATCATCTCAATACCCTCTTTGAGCTTGATACTGCCGGTTACGTCTGTCGTTCTGAAATAAAACTGTGGACGATATCCAGGGAAAAAAGGTGTATGTCTTCCACCCTCTTCCTTTGACAATACGTATACTTCAGCTTTGAATTTTTTATGAGGAGTGATCGAAGCGGTTTTGGCAAGAACCATACCACGTTCGATTTCAGTCTTATCAACACCACGAAGCAGCGTTCCGATATTATCACCAGCCTGAGCTTGGTCAAGAAGTTTGCGGAACATCTCAACGCCGGTAACAATGGTTTTGCGGGTAGGTTTCAAACCAACAATTTCTACTTCGTCACCGACCTTAACCGTACCACGTTCAACACGACCAGTAGCAACAGTACCACGACCGGTAATTGAAAATACGTCTTCAACAGACATAAGGAACGGTTTGTCAACTTCACGTTCAGGAGTTGGAATATAGCTGTCGATAGCAGCGAGCAGGTCAAGAATCGGTTTTGCTTTTTCAGGGTCTTCCGGATTGGTCAGCGCAGCAATTGCACTTCCCCGAACAATCGGAATATCATCACCAGGGAATTCATACTTTGAAAGAAGTTCGCGGATTTCCAGCTCAACCAGTTCCAAAAGTTCCGGATCATCAACAACATCAACTTTGTTCAGAAACACAACAATGTAGGGAACACCAACCTGACGGGCAAGCAGAATGTGCTCACGAGTCTGCGGCATAGGACCATCAGCAGCACTAACCACCAGAATCGCTCCATCCATCTGAGCTGCACCGGTGATCATATTCTTGACATAATCGGCATGTCCCGGACAGTCAACGTGCGCATAGTGCCGGTTCTCTGTTGAATACTCAACGTGCGATGTTGCAATTGTCAAAATTTTAGTGTCGTCGCGACGTCCCTGAGATTCTGACGCTTTCGCGACTTCATCGTAGGAAATGAACTTTGCCAGACCTCTTACTGCTGAAACCCGTGTAATAGCAGCGGTCAATGTTGTCTTGCCATGGTCAACGTGTCCGATCGTACCGACATTAACGTGGGGTTTGGACCGTTCAAATTTTTCCTTTGACATGGAAAACCTCTCAGTACATGGTGGATGTTTGAAAAATGTATAACTGTTAAAATTTTGCCGGTCTTTTCAAACCAACGATATTCAATAAAAGCCCACGACGGGACTCGAACCCGTGGACCTCATCCTTACCAAGGATGTGCTCTACCAACTGAGCTACATGGGCACAAAAAAAAGAGCGGGCAATGAGATTCGAACTCACAACAGCCACCTTGGAAGGGTGGAGCTCTACCATTGAGCTATGCCCGCTAATTATCAATATGGGCAGGGGTGGTTTCGAACCACCGTAGGCCGAAGCCAATGGATTTACAGTCCATCCCCTTTAGCCACTCGGGCACCTACCCATTTTCCTGGAGCCGATGAAGGGACTCAAACCCCCGACCATTCGATTACAAGTCGAACGCTCTATCAACTGAGCTACATCGGCAAAAGCCGGAGAAAAGTTTATCAAATATAATTCGCGTGAAATATAAAAGTCAAAAACTTTTCACGAAATCTTCTATCTACTCGCCTGATCACTTCTGCTTTGAAATCTTATCCACAATACCATACTTTTTTGCCTCATCAGCAGACATGAAAAAGTCCCGATCTGTGTCTTCAATAATTTTCTTGATTGTTTGCCCTGTATGACCGGCAAGTATCTCATTGAGGTTATCCCTGATTCGAAGCATCTCTTCAGCCTGAATCTGAATATCCGATGCAGGCCCAAACATATTTCCCGAAATCAAAGGCTGATGGATAAGCACCCTGGCATGCTCCCAGGCCTCCCGCTTCCCCTTCGTTCCCGAACATAGTAACACTGCAGCCATACTGGCTGCCTGACCCATACAAACCGTCACAACGTCGGATTTTGCGTACTGCATTGCATCATAGATGGCAAGCCCTGATGAGATCACCCCACCTGGACTATTGATATACAATGTGATAACATCATCACTTTGACCATCAAAAAACAGCAACTTCTTAACAATGGATTCTGCAGATTCATCGTTAATCTCCCCCCACAGGAAAATCTCCCGTCTCTTGAGGAGCTGCTCCTCCATTTCACTGCCACCCATCATTTTTTTCATATGCTTCATAAAATCGTCATTCTGATCTTTACCCATTTGCACTTACCTCCTATTCAAATTTGAATAACACTTCGGGGTTCTCATCACCTGTAGCCACCGGTTGGGAAACAGTGCACTCCGTTGTCCCATCCGGCAAATCTCTGATTGTAATACCTAACCTTGCGAAACCGTTTCGAATCCGATCCGCAGCCTGAAAATCCCGCCCGGTACGCGCCAGTCTTCGTTCCCTGATCTTCTCCACAATTTTCTTGCGCAAAGCACTAGGTAATTGCGTCGAAGCATCAAACTTTATTTTCATTCCATCCTGATCAGTTACAACTTCTTCGTTATGATGAGGAGCACTTAAAAGATCAAGACCTAAGATTTCATCCGCTAATCTGACAGCTTCCCGTTTCACAGTGTTACTCAAGGAGCTGTCTCGGACCACCTCCCAGAGCGCAGCAAGGGCCCTGGGCATATTCAAATCGTCATAAACGGCATCATAAAAAGCATGTAGTACAGCTTTGGCATCCTTGCCATCACCAGATTCCCCACACCCCGAAGAAGGAATAATTTTTCTGAGATTCTCCAGGCTCTGAGCAGCTGCCTGTACCCCCTCCCAACTGAATGTCAGAGGACTCCGGTAGTGAGCGGTAAAACAAAACATACGAAATGCCAGTGCCGGCATTCCTGATTCTTTCAGAGCATCGAGAGTAACAAAATTTCCACCCGACTTCGCCATTTTCCCTTTGTCTACAACCAAAAACTCCCCGTGTGCCCAGTATCTGACAAACTGTTTACCGGTTGCCGCTTCGGCCTGAGCAATCTCGTTTGTATGGTGCACGCGGATATGATCTGCCCCCCCGCAATGGATATCGATTGGTTGAGGAAGATATGCCAGCGACATCGCGCTGCACTCAATGTGCCATCCCGGAAAACCGATCCCCCAGGGACTCTCCCACTCCATTTGCCGCCTGGTGTCCTCTGGAGAAAATTTCCACAGTGCAAAATCGGTCACAGCCCTCTTCTCGCCCATCTCCACACGCCCTCCCGCTCTGAGATTTGCAGGATCAAGACGGGCAAAATCACAATAGGAGTGAAACTTCGTAGTATCAAAATAGATCCCGTCAGAGGTTCGATAGGTAAAACCGCGCCGCTCAAGCTCTCTGATCTCCTCAATCATCCTGCTGATATGTTCTGTTGCTTTTGGCCACACATCCGGTTCGATGATATTAAGGTCATGAATATTTTCCTTAAACTTTCCAAAAAAGAAGCTGGCGATTTCCCAGACACTCTTCCCCTCACGAGCCGCACCCTTTTCCATTTTATCTTCACCGGTGTCGGCATCAGATGTCAAATGACCGACATCCGTTACATTCACCACATGTGTTACGGAATACCCAAGTGACACCAAAGCTCTTTTGAGAATATCTTCAAAGATGTACGTTCGTAAATTGCCGATATGGGCATAGTTGTACACTGTCGGCCCGCAGCAATACATCGCAACCGGATCATGCAGCGGCTCAAAACGCTCTTTATTACGAGATGCAGTGTTATATATATATAAGGCCCGCATAAAGGATTAAAACTCCAGTATCACTTTCCCTGTTCCTTCTGAAACAGTCCCAATGACCACAGGCTCAAACAAAGCCAGCTCTTCTGATCTCATAATCTCATCGGCATTCCCCGCGTCCACAGCAAGCACCAGCCCTACTCCCATATTGAATGTATGGTACATCTCATCAGCTTCAACATTTCCCTCTTTCTGAAGCCACCTGAAAATCGGATCTGGTGTCCAGGCCTGCGTTTGAATTACCGCATTGCAGTTTCCGGGAAGAATTCTGTCGACATTGTCCTGGAAGCCCCCTCCGGTTATATGAGCACATCCCTTTATCAGCTTCTTCTGCATCAGCGAAAGCACTGGACTGTACGCACGGTGAGGACGGAGCAATTCCTGGGCAAAGCTCGTTCCTGTTTCCTCAAAAAGATCACTATAGCCCTTCCCTGCAACCTCGCGAACAATTTTACGAGCAAGACTATAGCCATTTGTATGTAAACCATTCGATCGCAAGCCGATCAAAACGTCTCCCGGAGCAATCATGTTTCCATCGAGGATATCAGCTTTATCAACAGCACCGACAATACAACCGACCAGATCATATTCATCTTTTTTGTAAAGATCTGGCATCTCAGCTGTTTCACCGCCGATTAGCACACAACCCGATGCTTTACATGCCACTGCGAGCCCTGTGACAATCTGTTCAGCAACGGCCGGAATCAATTTGTGTATACCTATATAATCAAGAAAAAACAGGGGCCGTGCTCCCAATACCAGAATGTCATTGATACAATGGTTGACTATATCCTGGCCGATAGTAGCATGCATGCCGGTTTCAAAGGCAATCATCACTTTAGTACCAACACTGTCTGTTGATGAAACCAGAATCGGATGCTGCATACCTGAAAGAGCAGCCAGGTCGAACATACCACCAAATTGACCGAACTTTCCAAGAGCGAACTGGTTGAATGTCGAAGAAACGAGTTCGCCGATTCGTACCTTTGCCGTATTCCAGACAGATACATCAACTCCGGCATCCGAATAACGTAGTGATTGTGCCATAGCTGTTTTTTTTCCGTTAAGAGATGTTTCGAAAGATTCCTGCCACAGAGCCTGCGCGCTCCCCCACCCCCTGAGCAGAGGTGGTTTGAAAGGCAGGTGTAATAAACGGGGCATTTTTAAATTTTTTTAATATAGGTTAGGCTGAATTCAGAGTCAAACAGCAAATCATATAAGTCGCAGAAATCGTGACCTCTCAAATCTACGCTTTCTTCCATACAGGAGCTTGTTTTTCGCTGAAAGAAAATACAGAAACCGTTGGGCCCTGGTTACACCAACATAGAAAATGCGCATCTCCTCACCCCAATCAGTTTCACTGGATCTGTCCTTCCGCTTTAATAACCAGCGGAACAGATCCGCAAACTTCCCATCACCCCTGGCTGATACTCTGTAACCAGGAAACACCCCATCCTCCAGATCACATAAAAATACAACCGGAAACTCAAGACCCTTACTCTTGTGGATAGTCATAAGCTGCGGAGAGGAGATAGTAGAATATTTTTGCTTTAAATATTCAGCAACCCAGTTCAGTGATTGATTTGCCCTGAATAATATTACCATTTCGTTTATAGCAACTGCTTCTTTGGAAGAGATAACCACCGCTTTTTGCATGATCCAGTCCGCCATCTCTCTTTGATCACCAAAGAGATGTTTTGAAGGCCTGGGATAGTTACTTTTTCCATGATACCTGCCTGAGACGAGTACTTTTCTGTATTGAGAAGGTTTACTCCTGAAAATTTTATTTGCAGTGTACAAAATAGGTGGAATGCTTCGGTAGTTTGTTTGCAGTTTCAGGATAATAGCATTTTTGAAGTAGTCTGAAAAATTCAGTGTCGGCCTGATATCTGCACCCCGAAACCCATATATTGCCTGATCATCATCACCAACAGCAAAGAGCTGTTTTCCTTCGCCCAGTAACAGATTTAAAAGACTGGTCTGCATTGGATTCGTATCCTGAAATTCATCCACCAGTATTGCATCAAACAGCT
>OBJA01000745.1_pt1 | contig 26593 bp, 22 predicted proteins | sample 1519751 | NCBI WGS metagenome assembly OBJA01 (sample SAMEA3881238, study PRJEB22517) | soil metagenome | biome: lake sediment; feature: soda lake sediment; material: sediment, water from around vicinity | place: India | collected 2013-12-23 | depth 3 m
CGCGTCGTAATTCCTGAGAACCGAGAGCTGCAACCTTACGGCGTCGAGCACGGAAGCATTCATTTTCACGGGGAGGTATCTCTTCTTCAGCAGATTTTCTAAAAGAAAGCGCGTCACCCCCCGCCTCGGACCCTCGTCGATTTCCAGGATATCGACGTGATATCCCCTTTTCCGCAACTCGATCGCCCCATAAAAGAACTCGGTCGGCAGCGGGGCGTCATCGGACTGTGCCAGCCTCTTGAGTCGGCCGGGAAGAAAAAGGTAGGCGATGCGCATCGGGTGAGGGCTTTTACGAGTCCATCAAAACAAGCTCTTATTCCAAATCACAGCCTCAGGACAAAGAACCCCGCTCCAAGCTTTAGCAGCATACATTGATGAAGAAACGGACTTCGACTCGATCGAGAAACTCAACACCCCTTCAGCAACAAATATCATTTCCTTATTTGGTACATCTGCGGCGATTGTAAGTGCATAATCACCTCTGTTCAAGGTATTCCCCTGTATCTTGGCCACGTAGGACCATACACCGGGAACGACCTCTGCAGGCATCCAGACCAGGCTGGAAGAATGGACTATATTCTGCCCGAATGAATTGCGGATAATGAGACTAACGCCCAATTCGTCGAATTGTTTTCTTACGTCAACGACCACATGTATAAAAAGATTTTCATCTGTGGTTAAACTATATTCAGTCCCTTTCTCATTTGAAACTTCTACTGAAAGCAATTTCACGTCATCATTTCCAGGAGCATTTGCCGAATCCCATTTTTTTCGAGGACTCATCTCGACGGCATCGAACAGATATTTTTCGACTACCTGAGAAATTTCACCAGTCTCCTTCACGCTTCCGTCTTCGATACACACCCCACACGTGCACAGCTTGTTGACTGCCCCCATATTATGGCTGACAAATAGGACTGTCCTTCCTTCACTTGCTACTTTTCCCATCTTCCCCAGACATTTTTTTTGGAATTCAGTGTCACCAACCGCCAACACTTCATCTACGATCATTATTTCAGGTTCAAGATGAGCAGCTACAGCGAATGCAAGTCGAACATACATACCTGAAGAATAACGCTTGACCGGAGTGTCGATGAATTTTTCAACTCCGGAAAAATCTATGATTTCATCGAGCTTATTTTTAACTTCCTGCTTTGACATCCCCAATATGGCGCCATTCAAAAAGGCATTTTCTCTCCCAGTCAATTCAGGATGGAACCCTGTTCCTACTTCGAGAAGACTTGCGATACGGCCTTTTATTTTCACAGTTCCCTGAGTAGGGGCAGTGACGCGCGAAAGAACTTTGAGGAGAGTAGATTTGCCTGCACCATTTTTACCTATTATACCAACAACTTCACCTTGTTTTATCTCTAGATTGATACCTTTCAAAGCCCAGAAACGGTCACCATCGACCTGATTTATCTGGCTGCTTCGGAGAGGAGAAATTTTTGCGTTGGGATCATCTTTATCTCTCAGCCTTGCCCACCATGATTGCAGGTCTTTCATTAAGGTTCCATGGCCGATGACTCCAAGGCGGTATTCTTTCCAAAGGTCTTCTATCTGAATGACGTTCATTGAGTGTTAACGACAATTTTTTTAGTGGTGAAACGAACTGATTTCAAGATGGTTGCTGGTCCAAAGGGCCAGAACTTCTGATTGTGCAATTAAACAGTATCCATAAATGTTTTTTCTATGCGGCTGAAGAGCACGATGCCGAGAAAGACAAGGGCCAAGGTCAAGCACCAACTTATCCCAATCTGGCCCATGGTGATGACGCTGGTTCCAAAGAAGGCGAAACGAAAACTTTCAACCATCGCCACCATTGGATTCAGAACATAATATGGGAGAAGCCATTCAGGAATCTGGCTCAGGGGATACACAACGGGTGTTCCGTACATCCATATTTGAATCAGAAAGCCTATGGTAAACTTCAAGTCTTTGTACTTGGTAGTCATGGATGAAATTATTATTCCCACCCCAAAACTCAACAAGGCCATCTGCAACATCATGATCGGCAACGCGGCAACCCATAAATTAGGACTCACCTGAACTCCTTTGATCATGAAATAAATGTAAAACCCCAGAAAAAGAAGAAACTGAATGGTAAACTGTAAGAAATTGACGATTACAGTAGCCAGGGGCACTGTCAAGCGAGGGAAATATACCTTCCCGAAAATGGCCGCGTTCGTGTTGAAAGTCCCGGAGGTTGCATTCAAAGTGGCAGAAAAGTATCCCCACATGACATTCCCGGCCATATAAAAGAGAAAAGGCGGCAGGCCATCTGTCGAAATCTTTGCAACCCTGCCAAAAATTATTGTAAAAACTATTGTTGTCAAAAGAGGTTGTATAATATACCAAAGCGGTCCGAGGATAGTCTGTTTATAAATAGTGACAAAATCCCGGTTGGCGAACAAACCTACAAGATCCCTGTAACGCCATATCTCTTTGAGATCGATATCAAACCAGCCCGTTCTTGGACCGATGATCATATCCCATTTTCCTTCATTGATGACTTTGTTCTTTCCCATCACTCATCCTGTTATGCCGGTGAGCAATTTCACCAGAGGGTTGCCTAAGATCTTTTTGAGGCCGTTCTGCAACTTCTTGGCCCTCTCGATTCTTTGCCGAATAAAAACCACTTCATTCTTCTCTGTTGATTGCTCCGGAAGATCTTGCACAAGTTTGAGGCTATAATCCAATTCTGACCCAAAAACCTGAATTTTCTGCTGGAGAAGCGACAGCAGACCCTGTTGCAGGGCTTGGCCGATATTGTCCGCGCTTTTATAATAGTTTCTCTTGTCGCCGCTCTTCCAAACTTTCCTTGCCAGACCCAGCTGCTCCAGCTGACGGACGGCTATGCTCACCGCCGCCTTGCTCAACCCGAGATCCTCGCCGATCTTGTCCAATGAGCATTCCGCTTCCTGGAGATAGAGATGGACGAGAACTTGTCCCACGACGCGGCCAACGCCGAGATCCTGTGCCGCTCGACCGCCAGCCTCGATAAGCCTCGTTCTTGTTTCCTTGATAGCTTCCTGGGTATCCATGGCGGCAACTTACTATTTTTCCAATTTTTACAAAATTATAAAATTTAAAAAACAGGAAGATTTTCTTACTTCGCCTGCGATACCAGCACCTTCACGATGCCTTCCGCCGAAGATCTCCAGCTGAATCCTTCGGCTCTTCTTGCAGCTTTGAAGCATATGTTATCCCGAGATTCCTTCGACCGGGACAGACACCGCATAATCGAGCTGGCAAAACCGGGTCCGCTGACCTCATCCACATACATCACACAATCACCACCCACCTCGGGAAGCGATGCCGATCGTGTCGTAACGACAGGAACCCTTGCCATCATTGCCTCGAGAACAGGAAGCCCGAAGCCTTCATAAACCGAAGGCAGCACAAACAGGTCGGCTCCTTGGTAAATCTTCACCAAATCGGAGAACGAGAGTCCAGAAAAGCGGTGGATTTTCGACCTGTTCTCGATCCGGCCGAGCGCTTGCTGTACCTCCGCCTCTCCCCTCCGAGCCTTCCCTATTACCATGAGATGATGTGGTATCCGATCCTGAATGAGACCGAACGCCTCGACCAGGTGATGGACCTTTTTATGAGGATAGGTGTGAGCGACGCAGAGAATGTAAGGCGTGCCACTCGGTACTACGCCTGAAGTTTCTGAAATTTTATCTTCCTCAGGACGAAAACCTGGATCAACCCCATTATAGACCACGCTCATCCTTTCCGCCCTGGCGAAGCCGTGGCGGATCAGCTCTTCCTTGGAAAATCGGGAAATCGTCAGGATGTGGCTGCAGCGACGGCAGGCGCCACGCACCAGAAAATCGAGGGTTATCCTTTCGAGCCGGGTCATGTCCTCGGGGAAACTCAGATACTGCAGGTCGTGAATGGTCACCACCTGAGGGCATAGGCAGAAAAACGGCGCGGTGTACCCCGGGGACCACATGATGTTCAGGGCAGCGCCGGCCGCATTCAGGGGCAGCAGAAGCTGCTCGGCGACGATTCTGACTGGGCGGTTGCGGACCTTGATCGGGAGCCGGCGGAATTCGACATTCCCGAACCGCTCGAGATCCCCTCTCAGGGTCTGCTCGTTGTCGAGGGCGGTAAAGAGGACAAAGGTGTGTTCGGGGAAAAGACCGACCATTTCCCGCAGGTTGTTTCGCAGGAAAACTTCAGTCCCCCCCACATCTCCGGGAATCAGGAAAAGGGTGTTGATGCCTATTCTCATTGGGGTTGCATCCGCCGCGCCGAAGCTTTTTTCATCTTACGGTGCAGGGACATTGAGCGGTAAGCGGCGACAATGAGCCACCTCACAACGAAATGCACCATGACGGCAGGATGGAAACGCCCTTTTTCCGCCATGACCGCCTCATATTCTTCCCGGAACTGCACCGCAAAGTTTTTGCCGCTGATCGAGGCTTCGTGCCAGCGGAAGGCCGCAAGCGGAGAGCCGCCCACGCGGATGCCGGGGCCATGGTTCCACAACCCAAGGACGAATTTATAATCCCACGCGGCAACCATCCTTTCGTCGAAGGCACCGGCCGCTTGAAAGGCAGCCTTCCGAAAGAACAGCGCCGGTTGCGAAATATAATTGATACAGCGATAGGTGAACCGGGAGGAAACGGGGAAGAATAATTCCTTGAAACCGGTAATTCCTTTCCACGTGTCAACTCCGTCCTCGCCGACTATCCGGCAACGGCCATAGCAGAAACCGGCCTGAGGATCATCCTGCAGTGCTTCCGCCACCCTCCCCAAGGTACCCGGATAATAGCAGTCGTCCGCATTCAACCAGGCCATGACGTCGCCGGTGGCCAAACGGAAACCCTTGTTGAGGGCGTTCGCCGGGCCATCATCCGGCTCGGAGATCACATGGGCAAGAGAAGACCGATACCGGTTGATTATCTCGAGCGATCCGTCCGTGCTGCCACCATCGACGATGATATATTCCAACTCTACTCCCGGAGACGCCTGGTTGAGTACGCTCAAGATCGTTTCTTCCAGAAAACGTTCCCCGTTATAGTTGACTGTGACAATGGAAAATCTAATACCTGCCTCCTCTCCTTTTCCACAGACCGAGAAGCATCAAGGGCGGGATGAAAAAAAGCCCGAAGTAGAAAAAGTAATAATACCGACTGTTAAAGAGGTCAATCACCAGAAGCGGCATGACCCCGCAGAGTAAAAATCCGGAAAAGATCGCCGCCGAAGGAAAACGTCGAAACCGACAAAAAATACGACCGGCACGAGAAGAAGCATGTGCAGAGGATTCCAGATCAGGTAGCTCCATGGTTTTCGTAAGATGCGGCGTACACGTCCAGAAGAGCCTTGCGAAGTTGCGGAAACTGCGGCTTCCGATCGACATACGGATAGTAATCCAACAGACCGGCTTTCTGCAAATACTGCCAGGAATGGCGATCTTCGAGATAATAGTGCCCATTTGTCAGACACACTCATATTATTGTTTTTGTGCAATCAGGTTCAGGCTTGTCTTTACGCCATCAATTTCGTCAAAACTTGCATCTATCTGCAAACCATTTTCTCCAGCTGACCACTCTCGAATATTCATGAAACCAGCTTTTTTCAGACAGTATTGCAAAAAGTCACGATCAAAACCGCAGCGATGAAGATTTTGCCGATAATCCTGTTCTCCATAGAGTCGCCCGAGCAAACGGGGATATAGAGGGGATTCATTTTCCAAGTACAGCTTGGCTATGGCTCTGAAATCGGGTACCGCAATCCTGATTTGACCACCACTCATCAACATTCCATATATATCACTTAAAGCGCCAGATACCGCAGAAGCTTCATCTCTATATGCTTTTCCTGGGTAACTGTAGTGTTCAAGCACGTGCGACAGAAACACCTCCTCACACATTCCCTCGAGATTTTTACGACACCATCTCAAGTCTGCCACCATATCCACTGCCGGTGTCCAGCGGATATCTATATTCACATAGTTATCTTGCCTGATATCACCGCACCCATAGTAGATTCTTAAGGGTTTAACGCTACGCAGTTTCCGTGATTTTGACGAGCGGCTTAGCAGGCCCTGACAGTACCTGGAAAAACAATACAGTTCTCTATACAGCGAATTGATGCGCTCCAAAATCCATCCTTACTCTTGAAGAAGATCCTCCCGGAGACGCCTGGTTGAGGACGCTCAAGATCGTTTCTTCCAGAAAACGTTCACCGTTATGATTCACAGTGGACATGGAAAATTAATACCTACCTCCTCTCCCTTTTCGCAGATCGAGAAGCATCAAGGGCAAAATGAAAAAAAGCCCGAAGTAGAAAAAGTAGTAGTACCGCCAATTGAAGATATTGATCACCAGAAGCGGAATGACGCCGCAGAGCAGAAAACCCGAAAATATTGCCGTCGCGGGGAAATACCGAAAACCAATCAGAACAAGGGGTACAAGAAGAAGCATGTGGAGAGGATTCCAGATCAGAGAGTACCAGGGTTTTTCATACGATGCCGTATACAGGTTGAGAATAGTCTGGCGAAGTTCTGGGAAGGGCGGTTTCGGGTCCACATACGGATAGAAATCCGACAAACCCGATTTTATCAAATACGGCCAGGAATATCGGTCTCCGAGGTAATAATGCCATTTATCCGAGACAGCGCCCTCCCTGGCCATATCGAAAACCTCAAAATATCCGCCTCCAACCCTGACCACTTCTTTCTGAACCGAACTATTTGTCAGGAATCTTGCATGCCCTGTTATGGAAGTGGACAGAAAATCATGGCCGCCAAAAATCCGAATCTGGCTCATCGACCAGAAAAGCCCTACGGCGACGAGCAGGGCGGACAGGGAAAAGACTGCGCGCTTTTTCCAGGAGAACGGGGCCAGCACCAAGGCGAAAACAGGTATCACGGCGAGATAAATGAGCCCGTTATGGCGAAAGAAGCCGACCATGATGTACATGGCGAGGATACAGAACCATTGGCCGGCGGAAATAGGGCGGCCGCCCACGTCTCTGTCGCTGTACATGAAGGCCAGCATAACCCCCCAGGCCGTTACCAGCAAGGCAAATGGAATGTCCTTCCACAAGGCGATGTTGTAGAGATGAACCGGCAGCGAGAAAAGGACCGGCAGAAAAAACGGCAGGAGCAGCCACAGGGGGACTCCACGTTTCCGGATCCGGCCGAAGACGAAAGCAACAAGCAGCGCTGCCGCGAAAATCTGGAAGACCGGAACCACTGCGGGGTTATTCCACAAGCCCCGCAGGTACATGTAAAAAATCTGATTGAGAATCGGATGGTTGTTCTGGTAGATTTCGGGAAGACCGGAGGCCCGCCAGATGCTGAGAGAGTCCGGGGACATTATGCCCGGCCAGAAAACTGCCAGGAAAAAACCGTTTACCGAGGCAAAGAGCAAGGCGAAGCCAAAGAAGCACCGCCTCTCTCGATCGAGAAAAAAGGAGACGACTCCTCCCGATCGTCTTATCGCGGCAATGAGCTGACAGAGAAGCCAGGCGTTCAGCAGGGCAAAAGCAGCCTTGAACCAGATCCTGACCGGGTCGTAAAACCGTTTCAAGGACTCATTCGGTCTGCTGAAGAACAGTTCACCGCCCTCTTCCTGCCCGGCCGGTGTCAACGCCGTACAGGAGCTATCGCGACACAGGGAAACGGTGGAAAAAGAAATCGGATCGGCTTCATTCCTATTCTGCAGGTATAACCGCTTTATTCGATATCGCGGCAGGTCGACAACCGCCTTGAAGGCACCATCGGGTTGGAGAAGAAAGAAATCGTATGGATATTCATTATAGTTGTCACCGTACGTGAAAAGATCGTGAGTGGAGGGGACGCCGTTAATCTCGACCGCCACTCTCCCGAAATAGTTCCCGTTGGCGAAAACGACCTGAATATGTTCCTTCGCCTCGGCATAAAACTCGAGAACGGGCTGAGCGGGAGTCAAATGGAAGGCAAGCCTGTCGCTGAAGATGGAACGGGACCTTACCCGGGTAAGATCGAATTCCTCCCCGTCGGCAATAACTTTGATAATGGAGACATTAACGCTTTTCGAATTCGGATGTTTCGTCTCCAGAGCCCGGATAAGAACATGCTGCATTCCGTCTTCGGTTCCCGCCAAGGCGGGCACCTCTATAGAGACATGCCGGGACTCATATTTATTCAGGCCCGCCCCTGAATCCCACAGGACTGCAAGATCCGCCCTGCCCCGTTCCGCCCTGCCCTCTATCTGCAGTTGACCCGATTCGTACCAACCGGTGGAATATACCCCCCAAGCAAAGAACAGGAAAAAACACAGAAGGAAAAAGAGTATCTTGTTGTTCATCGGTTGCTTTAATTTTCGGCCCGGCTCAGTCTTGCGCCCGGAATCACGAAATTTCCAATCCGGCAAAATAGGCTATCGTCCGCTCCAGCCCTTCATCGAGGAGGATCTTCGGCGACCAGCCCAGGCTCGTCTTCGCCAGGGTGATGTCCGGTTTCCTCTGCCGTGGATCATCGGAGGGTAGAGGCTTGAAGACGATGCGCGATTTCGTCCCGGTCATGCTGATGACTTTCTCGGCCAGTTCGATCATGGTAAACTCACCGGGGTTGCCGAGATTGACGGGGCCGGTGAAATCGTCGGGGGTACCCATCAGGAGCAGGAAGGCCTCGATCAGATCGTCCACATAGCAGAACGACCTGCTCTGGCTGCCATCGCCATAAACGGTTAACGGTTCTCCACGGAGGGCCTGGACGATGAAATTCGACACGACCCGCCCATCATTCGGATGCATCCTCGGGCCATAGGTGTTGAAAATCCTGGCAACCTTGATTTTTATCCCGTGCTGGCGGCGATAGTCGAAAAAGAGGGTCTCGGCGCAACGTTTGCCCTCATCGTAACACGACCTGTTGCCGAGGGGGTTGACATGCCCCCAGTATGTCTCGGGCTGGGGATGAACCTGGGGATCGCCGTATACTTCACTTGTCGAAGCCTGAAAGATCCTGGCTTTGATCCGTTTGGCAAGCCCGAGCATGTTGATTGCCCCGTGCACGGAGGTCTTGGTAGTTTGAACCGGGTCAAACTGATAGTGAATGGGCGATGCGGGGCAGGCCAGGTTGTAGATTTCGTCGACTTCAAGATAGAGAGGGAAGGTGATATCATGCCTGACCAGTTCGAACAGCGGATTATCCAGGAGATGGAGGATGTTGTTCTTCGAGCCGGTGAAGAAATTATCGATGCACAGCACCTCGTGCCCGTCCCGAAGAAGTCGCTCGCAGAGATGCGAACCCAAAAAACCGGCGCCACCGGTAACCGCAATTCTTTTATTCGTATGCATTCTCTGGCCCAAACCTGCTTCCCGTACCCTTTTTCTCGCTCCGTAAAACGTAAAGGCGCAATTCTCCCAGGTGGTTGCGTCCTCTGCGAATCCCAAGTATTCTGTATTGCAGCAATACCACCTTCTACCAGAGTCGTTCAATTTTGCAAGGATACTTTTCGTTGTCCCTCCTTGTCCGAGGCCGCCATAGACTCTTGAGAAACGCCGGATTTTCCATTTCAAGTGCCACCCATCACTATCGAGCGCTGCCGCGGCCGACCGACGAGGAAGGTGAGCATTATCAGAATGACAGACGTCTCTCAAGCCTCTTTAGTACCTTAGAAATTCGTTTCTTTTTTTGAAACGAATTTCTAAGGCACTTATCCCCTCGGCGCAGTCCGCATTAAACCAACATGATCATGAGAGGAGTTTCGGCATCTGCACGACCATCATTTTTGCAGTTGATAAAGAGCTTTGCATGCCGATAGGAGCAGTTTTATCCGCGACTGGATTCCCGCCAGGGATCTATGGCTATTGGTTTCAAGCAGTTGGCTCTGCATATCGCTGACGAGCAGATCTTGTTCTCGAATACGTTTTTCACATTGACCGACTTTGTGCTGCAGTGTTGAAATTATCTTTTCCGCCTCTTGATTGTAGACCATGTAGAAGTCGTCTCGAGGAAGATGGCTCATAACTCTTTTCAACAATGGATTGATTTTCGCATCTACCGGCCAATACACCAGATTGCCAATCAGAGTCCTGAGCATGACCTCCTTGACGCTTCGGTCTATGCTGTAGTTCTCCAAGGCATACCGCATTATCGTTAAGAATTCGACCATGGGTCGCGTAGAATGATCCTTGTTTCCGAATACACTCTCCTGATGACGAACGAAATAATTGAGAGGCGCAGGGGAATAACTAATCTTATTCTCCCCACAGGATGACAGGCACAGGATGTAGAACAGCCAGTCGCCATTATGGCGATATGTACGGATTTGTGCAATTTTCTCAAAGTCGATGCGCCGTTTGTTTACTATTACCGCACTTGCGTTTGGAATCGTATTGAGACAACAGAGATAATTACTTATTTCCAGGACTCCATTGTTTTTATAGTCCCTCTCCCACCTGGAAAAATCGAAGTATCTGGAGATATAATTGTAATAATTGCATATTTCCATACCGTCCGAATCAACGAACCGAGACTGACAATATGCGAGGACGACATCATCATCCTCGAAAAAGGGCAACAATCTCTCGAGGAAGTCCGGCTCACAGTAATCATCGGCCTCGCATATCCAGCAATAATCGGACTCGGCCAGTTCAATCCCCTTGAGCCACTGTACGAACACACCCTGGTTTGTTTTGCTTGTAATTACACGATAAGGTATGTTGCTCCGCGCCAAGTGGCTTTCAGCCACTTCGAGGCTGTTGTCGGTCGAACAATCATCGAGAAAAATGATTTCGCCGGGCTTGAAGCTCTGCTTGATAATGCTCCCTATCCGGCGGCCCAACACCTTTGCATAATTATAATTGGGGATAATCGCCGACACTTTCATGGTTGCTGCCCCAACAGTTTTTTCACCTTAGCCTGTTTCATCCTCATGCCGGATGAGATGCGGCGCAAAGGCTCGGTAAGGCGCCAGCTCCTGCTTCCCAAGATTTCCTCAACCAGATCATTGAGGTTTGCTATCAGGGTATCCTTATCGGCTACTATTTTCTCCAAAGCTGCGATCCGATTATCCCGGTTATGTATCTCATCCCGGGAAAAAATCTCATAGTCTTCGGTAATTTTCAGAATGTCATGGAGAGAAACCCCATAATTTTCTTCTACACTGCGTCTTCGCGTGGCATCAGTGAAAATCTCGAACAGAATTTCGGTCGCCAGCAGATTGCGGATAAAATAATTTCCGGACTCCAGACAGACTCGAGCCAGAACATACTCGACATCCGTATCTTCTCCACGATCATAGGCTCGAAATTCCGGGAATATTTCAAAAACCGTGTCTTTTCCGGCAAGGACCCTGAATCGCTGAAGCACCTTATAGTATTCGTATGGCCACCTGACCCGCGTTGCCCGCCGGTCTCCGCTGGCGTTCATTCCGCCTTGGTGAACTCTGAAGCGTACTAGGCGCTCAGGCAGGACATGAATCTCCTGCCGGGCACACAATCTGACCCACATGTCCCAGTCGGGTACCTGTGCAAAAATATCGATATAGGGTCCGCACTCTTCGTAGCACCCTTGGCGGATCAGGATGCTTGGATGACAAAGGGCGTTGCCATTGAGGAAGAAAAAGCGAAGCCACTCATATCTTGATCTGTTGGGTTGGTCAAAGATGCCATGATAAAAATGAGTGGGATCAGTGAATATTTCGCCCCTCTCATCAATGGGCTGTATGTGAGTGAAAACAGCACCGATTTCTTTATGCGCATCAAGGAAATCAACCTGCTTTTTCAGCTTTTCCGACTCCCATATATCGTCTGAGTGATGAATGGCGATATATTCACCCTGAGCCAGGTGGAAAATAGCTCTATTCATTCCCATTACCGGGCCGCTGTTCAGTTCATTGCGGTATGCCCGAATCCGAGAGTCAGAGTAGTTGCTGATTAAAAACCATGAGTCATCCGTGGAAGCGTCGTCCCAGATGATCAGTTCAAAGTCCGCATACGTTTGGGCGAGAACGCTGTCGATAGCCTCCTGGATGTATTCCCTGTGATTATAAGAAGTCAGGATTACGGTTACTTTTGGCATTCCGCCCCCTGTCGCCACCTGATGAGCCTAAGGGTTGCACGCTTCGGAGAGTGTTCAAAAATAAAAGATCTTCGGCAAGTCAGTTTTTCAACGATAAGTGGTCGACCTCGGCATTATCCCCAAATGAACAAGGGGATCTGAAACTTTTCAATATTTCACAGATTCTTACGGCATGTTCTGCCGGGAGCCTTCCATAATACGGCAGGACAAGCACTTCTTTTACAACTTGTCGAGCTACGGGAAGGTTTGACGGATGTGCTGAAGGTAATTGTCTATAACAGGAATAATCGCTGCATAACGGATAAAAATATTTCCTGGTAAAGACATTATATTCTTTAAACTTGTCATGCACATAATCCCTTGACCGACCGAATTTCCTTTCATCGATCCTTATGGGAAAATACTGGCAGCTATCCTTGACTGAGATCTCCCTTTCAAGCAGGGTGACCCCTTCAATATCTTTTAAATTTGATATATATATATCTTTGATTGCATTTCTGTTATTTCTCTCTTCATCTACATATTTCAGGACGACCAGGCCAAGGGCAGCCTGGATCTCGTTCATTTTTCCATTTATTCCAGGCATGACGACTTCGTCTTCATTTTTTATGCCGAAGTTTTTCAGAAGGTCAATGCGATTCTTCAAGACACTGCCGCCATAAGACAGAGCCCCGCCTTCAGCGGTATGAAATAATTTAGTGGCGTGAAAGCTGAACATGGTAATGTCCCCGAAACAACCTATCCCCTTATCATCTATCTCTACTCCAAATGCGTGGGCGGCATCATATACGACCTTCAAGCCGTATCGATCTGCGATTTCCTGAATTTTCGCGACGTCGCAGGGAGTACCGAAAACATGGACAGCAAGAATGCCCGTTGTTTTAGGTGTAATTAACGATTCGATTCGTTCGGGATCTATGTTCATGGATTTTGGATCAATATCGCAAAATGTCGGTCGGATATTGTTCCAGGACAGCACATGTGGAGACGCGGCGAAGGTAAAGGGGGTGGTTATCACTTCTCCGGATAATCGCAAGCTTTGACAGGCTACAATAAGCGCAATGGTGCCGTTATTGAATAACGACAGGCTCGGGACCTTTAAATATTTCGCTATCCTTTCTTCCAGCAGTTGGTGCTTGTCGCCCATATTGGTAAGCCATCTTGCTTCCCATATCTCGTTCAGTTCCTGTGCAATCTCCTGCAATGATGGTAAAAGTGGACGTGTAACAAAAACTTTTTCATCGAAAGGCTTGATAGATGACATGAGTCAGACTATCCTCCAGTCTCTTGAAATTTCTTTACAAGTTCCAATATGTTTTTGCTTCTCGGTTTGTAGAAACGGGCAGGTATGCCGATATTGATGGTCCAACTCGGCAGATCTTTCGTCACGAGGCTCATAGCCCCTACCACCGCTCCCTCCTCAAGTATTAGGTTAGGCATTATGATACATCCCGCGCCGATTTGCACGTACTTTTCAAGGACGACCCGCCCGCCGGTGACATTGGTTAAATGCCGAGGCAGGGTCGCTCCTATCATGTACTCTCCGCCGAAGTCATCTGATGCGCTGTAAATTATCGATCTCGCAGATATTCCTGAATAATCCCCCATTACTATGCCTTCTGCACCGTAAAGAGCGCAAAATGCAGAGATATGTACATACCTTCCGATTTCAATTTTGCCTGACAGTAGACAAAAATCATCAATCCTGACATCGTCGCCAAGCGAAATCCTTTCTCTCCCATACAGACTGGCTTTTCTGCTCAGGAGAACATTCTTGCCACACGAGTGCAGGCCAAGGTTCCGCAACTCCCGATCCGAGTAAAATGCAGAGGTCATAACACAGGGTATCCTTATAGAAATTGTCGAAGCAGTTCGAGGCGGGGTCCCATCTGAGCCTCGATACCGAATACATCATGGAAGGACTTCTTCGTTCGTGTTGAAAGGGCATGGAGGCCGTCGGCATTCTGATAATATTCTAATACAATACTGGCTATTTGATTAGAATCATGAGGGATTATTACAATTTCCTCCCGGTCACTGAATCTGATGTTTTGAGTCAAAGGATCGGTGATGAATGGCACGACTCCGTTGAGCCCCGCTTCGATACACGTTCCGGTAGGAAAGCCATCAAACGCGCCCGGCATAATTGCAAATGGAATATTCGGTGAAAGGATAATGTCTTGTGCTGCATAGAAAGCCGGGAACCTGTCGGATTTTAGCAAGCCGTGGAATTTGACGCGATTTTTGATTTTTGCAACATCAATGTCCTGTTCATCAAATGGTCCTACAACATGAAAATTAATATTTTCAAATTCAGAGCAAAGCAATTTGGCTACTTCAATAAAGACATCGTAACCTTTATCCACCCCCTTTTCAGTGTATTTATGGGCTACAAAACAGACATCAAATGTTTCCTTGTCTCGTAAATAATATTTTTTACTGAGCTTGGTCGAGTGACAAAGGTTTGATGGGAATACCCCTCCGTAGATAAACTCGACAGATTTACTTTCACAAAACTGATTTGCCAGGAGATAATCAAAGGTGATTTTTTGTGTGACTATGACCTTTCTGAAACAAGGAGAAGAGAAAGCCCTTTTCAACATTTGATCACTCCAAGGTTGATCCAATGCGAACCCCCCGCCTGGGTACAAAGTGAATATGAACGGAATCGTGTGTAACTCTAGGAAATCAAGGAAATTGTAGGCGTTGCCCAAGAATACGAAGTATGCCAGTTTGGCTCTCAGAGGCCTTTTGGGATCGAACTTACCGATTTTCTTATTTAACCAAGGATAATTGTCAACATGCTCCTGAAGCACCTCTTCAAAGGATCTGAACTCTCTCAGGCAGGCAAAGTTTGATCCTGTCGAGTATGCGAAGGAATTTTTTATCTTCTTCAGATAATAGTTATATTCTGCTACTCTAAATGAAGAAAGCGCCTGGGGGTAAACATCATCCAAAACGATAAGGGATCTTTTTTTTATTGTTGATCTGTTTTTTATATTCTTCAGATTTTCTTTCACCTTTCTCACGGGGAATGTTATCGTTCTGCCGATCTTCCATGCATTGGTCGCAAATATAAGGGATTGCTGCTTCCTGCTTTCTTCCAGATTACGGTTGAGCCCGTCAATTATTTTTCTGTGTTCATCAAGGGATTTTGTTAACTCTGTTATTAAATGTTGGCTATCAATCATGTGATACTTTAAATCAGCTATCGCATCAGGATTTCCGTCAATTGTGTCGGCAAAATTTACAAGGCATTCTCGAAGGAGTTCATGCTTCCCTTCTCTAAGAGCAGCTTTTGTCGTTTCCAGGTAGAAACGAGACATGGTTCTTCTATATTCCGCCTCGCATCTATCGCCTATCAGTTTTTTCCAGGCCTTTGCAGCTTGGGCAACCATTAATAACTGCATCGTCAGGCTCTTTTTCGAGAACACCCCTCCCTCATGAACCCTATAAACAGCAGTTACTTTATCTATAAACTTGATTTTTCCGTACTGGGCGACAAAGACCCATAAAACCCAATCGAAGGTTTCGCAATCCGGGAAAAATTGTTCTTTGATGTTCTCCATGTTTCTGAACAGTACGGTTGGAGACGAGATATAATCCTCTAGGCAAAGGTCTTCTATGGTGGATATCTCTTTTATCTCCCTGTATCTCGGACGCACATCCTCGCTGTCCGCTTCATCGATCATATCCTCTCGCGTGAAACAGAGGACAAAATCCGGGTTCGACTCGAGGAAATCGACCTGAATCTGCAGTTTGTCAGAAACAGTCCAGAAATCGTCCCCCTCCAGAAATGCAATGTATCGACCTCTGCATGCTCTCAAAGTCCGGATTCCATTTTTACGTATCCCAAGATTCTCCACCGCCGGAAGCACAGTTATCTTGTCCGGATGCCTGCTCTGGTATTCCAGGCAGATTTTTCTCGTTCCATCGATCGAACAGTCTTCTCCGATCACCAGTTCCCAGACGAAATCCGTCTTTTGCATCAGAACGCTCTCTATCGCTTGAGCGATATATTTTTCATGATTATAGGTAATCATGAAGACGCTGACTTTTGGCGCTGGTTTTTCCATTCTGAGTCACCATCCAGAAGCTTATTTTTCTTCTATGACCAGGGTCGGATACAGCCGGCCCGGTGCGAGTAGAATCACTTTAATGTCAGGCTTATCGAAGACCGGTACAATCACCGTTTCGCTCTCCGATCCCGTGATGTCCATCTGGACGGACAGAGAGTCTATTGTTCTGGCTTTACTCCTAGGTACATGAAGTCGTATTGTTGCTTAGGTGCGACGTGATGACGATGATGAAACGAACCTGTTGTCCAGCAATCTTGATGGTTGTGGTCGACACTTGGAGTTATGGGATACAACTGATCGCTGGTTCTACCCACTTAAGATCTGGTTCAGCCATCCTCGTCCTTAATGTTTGACAGACATAACGCGCGACGGGAAGCGGAGCCAAATACTTGTCAAACATTTGCTGGTTGTGTCGACGGATGTTCTGCCATTTACTGTCATCGATATCATCGAGCACAGAATCAAGCTCTTTCCACTCTCTATGATTGTAAAACAGTATAAATTCGGATATTGGGAAATAGGGTTCAAAAACCGGCACATCCATTAATACTGGCCCCCCGCACATTAAAGATAAAAAGGTAATGCCCCTCCACCCCCAATGTTTGCCCGTTGCAAAAACAGAGAGACGAGAGGAGGTGATCATTTTCTCGAAATCATCCGTAAACTGCGGTTGGTCCTTCAATATTTGAATGACTTCTGATATCTCTCCGTCTGGAATGACTTTTCGCCACCATGCATCAGGATCATTTACGTCTGATGTTGAAATTGATGCTATTATACTTTTGCCAACAATTTTCTTAAGAGCCCGGTGCAGCATTATCCTGTGCAAAGGCCACGCAAAGAGTGTATCCCTGAGAACAACATCGTATCTGAGCTGGTTCGAACGATAACTTTTAATGAGTTCATATCGTAATCTATACAGGAGAAGATCTGGATCAAATTGGCCGACAGCTGTTCTGGGAAGCCTTTTTATTACGTTGCGGGCAAGCAGCAACAGCACTATATATATCTGCCGGCACTTATTAAACATGCGCGCAGGTACCGCCATTGACATGGGGTATGGGATAAATGGAATGATTTTATGAAAATGCTTTCCATACAAATCCTCTATCCGGCCAAAAGAGCTCTCATAATCAGACAGGTTGATCGCTGACTGCCAATGGTATGGTTTAAAAAAGCGATGTTCTCTAAAAAGATCGCGGTTATAGGATGTAAAAAAATATAGATCGACGTCCTTGATGGCCTGTGAAATATAGAAGAAGCTTTCGGAACAATCCAATATTACCTTGCACTGCTGATCACCTAACCGGGCAACAAAAAATGATTGCGCAGGGCTCAAAGCACCGAGAGACGACTCGGATAGAATACCGCGGTCAAAACGTGAGGGATGAATCCTTACAAAATCTATTTCACCAGTTCGGGCGAGTTCCATCATGCAATATTTGGCATATAATGAAACGCGGTCATTCTTATTGAGCCATTCGATCTGCAAACGTTTTTCTGTCATTATGTCAATAGTAGAAAAAAGTTGTAATAAACTTATTCTGCGATTAGTTTATACGCTGCAAGGCGAACATATCAACTTCACTGCCTGTTTTTTCGTGCTTGGTAATCCCCGTTCTTGTTGTTAATAATTTAATGCTTTAGATGCTTATGTTAGATAGCGAACCGGTTTTCATCTTCTTCGAACATTCGTAAATATCCTCAAAATTTTCCACGAACGGCACTGCTCGAGCGCAGACCATCGGGCCTCGCATTCAATATATTTTTTCCTAAGGCCGGTTAGAATACTCTCGCTTTCGGCAAGCTTTTCCCGGAGGCCATTTATCGTATTGTCTTTTTCGGCAAGTTCTTTTCTGAGGCCGTTTATCGTATCATCTCTCTCGGCAAGTTCTTTCCTGAGGCCAGTCACACTATTTCGGCAGCTGACCAAGTCTCTTTCACGGGACAGCAAGAGGTCGTAAATGTTCGTTTTGCCATCGTGCCCGGCAGAACGCCGGACAGGGTCCTGGGGATCGGCGGCTAGATATTTCGTCCTGGAGTCTATCGTTTCGATGATCCGATTCTTCATATACATGAACTCGATCTCAAATTTCCTGTCAAGATAATCATTATAGATATCTATCAGTTCAAGCATTTCCTGTTCCTGCTCCTCAACCGACAACCCGGCAAATGTACCTGACGCGTGTTTTCTGTACGCAGACATCACCTCGGGAAGATAACCAATCAACCCGTATTGAGAGAGGACAATGTTGAACATCCAATCATATACTTTCATTGCGTAGAGAGATTCTTCCAGCATCGCTACAACTGATTTTCTATAAACGCAGGCCGAAAGGTTTCCGATGAAGTTATCTTTTACCAGTTCCTCCGATGAAATGAGCTTATACGGAGTATCCACCTCAAAAGCGGGATGAAGGGTGAAACGTCCCGAGTTTTCATAGTAATAAACAAATCTATTGAAGCAAAGCGGGCACTCCCGGTGTTCGTGGAGAAACCTCACCTGCCTGCTCAACTTGTGGGGTGATGTCCAATAATCATCTCCCTCAAGGACGGCGATATATTCGCCGCGGCAGGCGCCAAATGCGCGCTGGTAATTCCTGGTGACCCCATGCCGGTGAGGGGAGTGAAGAACCCGAAAGAGATGTGGATCCTTTTCCGCAAAACTCTGCACAATAGCCGGAGTGCCGTCAGACGAGCAATCATCGGCCACGACTATTTCATACTGAAAATCGCACTCCTGCATCAAGACGCTGCTGAGAGCTTCCGCTATGTACTGCTCATGATTGCAGGTCACGACCAGAACACTTACCAAGGGAGCATCCTTACTCACTTTTCCCTCTCCCCAGGTTATGGCTTCGCTCATTTGGCAAGAGCTTCGCCTTTACTTGATAGAGTCTGCTCAAGATCTGCCAGCCTCTCAGCCGATAGATGCCCTGCAGGGTCTGCTCGACTCTCTCCAAATGCTGCTCCTTTTCGTTCAACCGGGCCTCGAGATGCATTACCTTGTCCACCAAACGCGTGATCTCGGCTTCCCCTGCCTTCACCTTTTCTTCCAGGTTTCCCGCCTTCTCCTGAAAAATCTCAAGCTGCCCATCGCATAAAGCTGCGCTCTTCATTAATGTATCTGCCAGGGCCAGGCAGGGCTGCAGAATGTGATACTGTTCCGCCCACTGCTCGATACTCTGCTTGAGATCTATGGCGGAAGATGCTGTCGTGCCGGTCGCCAATTTCAGCACTAGCGTATAAATCTCCCTCACGAGGGGGGGGCAAGATGTATCCAGCACCAGGTCCTTCAGATCGAAAACCGTGTGCCGCAGGGCATGGTCGAGGAAGTCGGACTCATAGCGCAGAAGTTCCTCCTGGTCCAGGATCAGGCCAAAATGTTCCGCAATGCGTTTCGCTTCCCTTGAAGGAGACTTCATCAGCTGGTCGTAATCGACAACCAGCATATTTTCATCCAACGAGTGGGAAAGGCTGGGGATGACGTGCCCCAGCCACAGGAGATAGCTCTTCTCGGTAGCGAAGTTGTCGCGCATGGCCAGCGACCTCACCACGCTCAACGGGTGACGCACCGCAATCACATAGCCGACGCTGCAATTGCAGGAAGCGAAGACCTTTTTCCAGAACGGCATGAGTCTGGGGACACGCGGATCCTTGAACCCGAATACGCCGCTCTTTTCCATTTTTCGGCGCAACAGCTCAACAGCCCTGAGAAAAAAACCTTTTTCCCGTAACAACTCCACGTCAGCATCCTGCAGCGGCGAGAGATGGTGCCAGTCGCTTCCCAGCGCGTCAAGGATTTCAACATTCAGCACATTGATATCGAGATCTTCCCAAAAGCCCTTGTCATTGATGCCCTCGATAGCCGGCATGAGATTGTCGCCCAGGTGGACGCCCATCGTCTGGAGTACGCGGGTGATCGCGCTTGTCCCGCTCCGATGCATGCCCAAGACAACGATCAACCTGTTCCCCTTCATCCGCCACCCCGTCATCATTTCATGAGCCTGGGATCCTACTCACCCATCCATGGTGGAAGCCAAGGATGGCATGGAAAGAGATCATATCGAGTAAAACAGCGAAAAGGCTGAGCCCCGAAACGCAAGCTCAGGAACTGCTCGTAAACCGGACCTCACACTGCTCGGGATGTCCAGGAGCAACAGCCGGGACTATCTCGGAAAAGCAGGAAAAATCGACAAAACCCGAGGACAGGTTCCCGGCCTCGGGGAGTATTTTGAACATAGCGATATCCAGCAGGCGATGGAGATAGATCTCCGTCCCGTTGACATCACCAAGAACGCCGGCGTTCAGAAAATATACCCCGGCATTCAGGCTGCAGCGAAACCGGAATTCTACGCGATACGCAGAATCAGCCTCTGCATGAGGCAGGCTCTCGCCGGGAGAGCTTGCAGATACCCCACCCCCCAGTTCCACCCCCGATATCGTTTTGATCAGCATGCCAAAGCGAACATTCCTGGCGCTTTTGGAGAATGTGACCGTGTACGCGTAGCGGTACGTTCTCCCTCTCACCAGGATATTAACCCGCTCCCCGGCCAGGGTGAAGATTCCCGGAGATTCTATGCGAGCGCCGTTTGAATCGTATGCCACCGTGCTGCTGGGCTGAAGATTCGGGTCGTATCGTTCCTCCGGTTCGCGCCCGTGCTCCATCGGCTTGCCATAAACATGCGGTTTCTTTTGCCCGGCACCCACCGATATCGGGCTCCCTTCATCTGCCATGCGAATCTGTTCACGGATGATTTCACGCCTGGCGTCGGGAGCATAAAGCAATTTCTGGTAACGGCCGACGATCAGCTTGGGAGAACCCACCGCAAGTCTTTCCCCGCCATCCATGAGAATCGCCCGATCGCAGAGTTCGACGATGATGCCTCCGGAATGGGACACAAAGAGAATGGTCGTCCCGCTGTTTTTTATCGCTTCAATCCGGGAAAAGCATTTCCGTTGGAACAGCTCGTCGCCGACGGCCAAGGCCTCGTCTATGACCAGGATCTCCGGATCGACATTGATGGCAACGGCAAAAGCCAGCCGAACCACCATGCCGCTGGAGTATGTCTTGACCGGCTGGTCGATGAAGTCTCCGATATCCGCGAAAGCAACAACGGCATCGAACCGCGCGTCGATTTCGCCGATTGTCAGCCCCAATACGGCGGCGTTCATATAAACGTTTTCTCTTCCGGTGAATTCGGGATTGAAACCCGAGCCGAGTTCCAGCAAAGCCGCTATGCGACCGCGCACCTCCACCAGACCGCTGTTGGGGGTAAGAGTGCCGCAGATAACCTGCAGCAAGGTCGACTTCCCCGAGCCGTTTCGCCCGACAATACCTACCGTTTCACCTTTGCCGATTTCGAATGATACGTTTTTCAGCGCCCAGAACTCCCGGTAATATTGCGCAGGGGAGTTACCCAGGAGTCGCTGTAGACGCGGCACCAGGAACTGCTTGAGACGGTCATGGGGATTGTTGTAGATCTGATAACACTTGCTCAGATTGCTGACACGAATGGCGATTCTCTCAGAGGACATCGGCAAATCCCTTCCGTGTTTTCTGGAACCAGGCGAAACCCAGCCAGGCGACAGAGACCGCCAGGAGCAGATAGAGCCCCAGCCCGCCCCAGTCCGGCATGCGTCCCCAGATCAGAACATCCCGAGCCTGTTCGATGATGAAGGTTATGGGATTGAGCATGAGCAGATAACGGTATTGTTCCGGCAGGGCCGTGATGGGATAAAAAACCGGGGAAAGAAACAGGGCAACGGTCACCACAATGCCGATGGTCTGATTCACATCCCGGATGAATACGCCCAATGAAGCCAGCATCCAGGCAAAACCCAAGGTGGCAGGGAGGAGCGGGAACAGCACAAGCGGCGCGAACGCCACCGTCCAGTGCAGATATCCATTGAAAAGGGCAAAGGCGACCAAAAGGATAGTTAGGCTGACAAAGCCATGAAAAAGGGCCACTCCCAGGGAAATCACCGGCAGTATTTCCAGGGGAAAGACGACCTTTTTCACATAATTGACGTTCCCCAAGATGAGGCCGGGCGCGCGGTTGAGCACTTCTGCGAACAGGCTGTGCACCACCATTCCGACAAAGAGCACCACCGCGAACTGAGTCTTGCTTTCGTCGACGGCCGCCCCACCCCAGCGGGCCTTGAATACCATGCTGAACACGATGGTATAGACCGCAAGCATGAAGACCGGATTGAAGAAAGACCACATCAGCCCAAGGACCGAGCCCTTATAGCGGCCGACAACTTCACGCCTGGTCATCTGCGCGATCAGGCTGCGGTTGCTCCAGAGGCTTCTCCCCAGTGCCGCAAGTGAAGTCGGTTGGGTGGCGTGCGGATTCATGGGTTGTCCAGGCGTTGATACTCTGAATTTCGCCACCGGAATCCAGGAATGCGTGCCGATTTGCAAGTTCCGTAACTGCCCGTCGAGCCACTCATTGATAACCTTTAAAAATTATCTGGGAAGCGTCCTGGCAAAGTAATCGATCGTCGGCTTGAGCCCCTCTTCCAGCGTGATCTTCGGGTTCCACCCCAACTTTTCCCGGGCAAGTGTTATATCCGGCTGACGCTGTTTGGGATCATCGTTCGGCAGGGGCTTAAAGATGATTTCCGATCGAGTGCCGGTCATTTCGACCACCTTTTCCGCCAACTGTCGAATGGTGAACTCCCTCGGGTTGCCGAGATTGACCGGCCCGAGAAAATCATCCGGCGAATCCATCAGCAGAATGAAGGCTTCGATCAACTCGTCGACGAAACAGAAGGACCGGCTCTGGCTGCCGTCGCCGTAGATGGTGACCGGCTCGCCGCGCAGGGCCTGGACGATGAAGTTGGAGACTACCCGGCCGTCGTTGGCCTGCATCCGGGGCCCGTAGGTATTGAAGATCCGGGCTACCTTGATCCGCACCCCGAGCTGCCGGTGGTAATCGAAGAAGAGCGTCTCGGCGCACCGTTTCCCTTCGTCGTAGCAGGCGCGGATGCCATTAGGGTTGACGTGGCCCCAGTATGTTTCCGGCTGCGGATGAATCTGCGGATCGCCGTACACCTCGCTGGTGGAAGCCTGGAAGATCTTGGCCTTCACCCTCTTTGCCAGGCCCAGCATGTTGATGGCGCCATGAACCGAAGTTTTGGTGGTCTGCACCGGATCGAACTGGTAGTGGACGGGTGAAGCCGGGCAGGCGAGATTGTAGATCTCGTCGACCTCGATATAGAGCGGGAAGGTGATATCGTGCCTGATCAGCTCGAACAACGGATTGCCCAGGAGAGGAAGGATGTTGTTCTTCGAGCCGGTGAAGAAATTATCGATGCACAATACTTCATGCCCTTCCCGCAGGAGCCGCTCGCAAAGATGCGACCCCAGAAAACCGGCACCACCGGTCACTGCTATTCTTTTGTTGGTATGCATCCTCTGATCCCGGGATATCGCCCCGATTGATAGTTTCTCTCGATTTTCGCAAAGGAAGGCGCAGGATTCATATGACAGTTGCATCCCCCGCGAGTTTCATGACGCCTGAAGATTACCGCAGCCTAGCAATAAACCTTGTACCAAAGTCTTTGAATTTTGCAAAGATACTTTTCCTTGCCGCACCTTTTCCGAGGCCGGAAAAGACTTCGAGTGCCTGGGCGAAACTCCATTCACGCACCTCTATCTCGACCATGAGCTGTTCGTTCCCCGGCAGTTGCGGCAGAGGCAGGAACAGCTGCGGATCCTCGCCGTAGGCTTCAATGATGAGATAGGGGGACATCTTCAGCCCCCGGGCCGTCCCCGTCACCGCGATATCCTGCCATGAGCCTCCTTCCCGCCAATGGGCAAAGGTTTCGCCGGAGACGGCGCCGACCAGCCGGAGCGTCCTGACCTCGACGACCCCGATGCGGACACTGGGATCGACCCGCAGGACCTTCAGGGGCTCCGCGGCGGGCACGACAACCCGGCACAGGGACCAGGAGCCGCAGACGTAGCGGCCGGTTATTACCGGCTCCATCCCCCGCCCGCAATCCCAGTAGACCTGGATATGGTTGATGAACCCGCCCTCGCCGCCCTGTTGCTCTCTTGCCGTGAACCGCGACATTTCCCGGGTCCGCAGCCCGTTGTCTCGTACGGCGAGCATGAAACCCCGATATTCCTCGAGAAACACCGGAGACATGTCGGGCCAGGCGGCACTGCAATCTTCCAGCGCCCGGCGGAATTCAACCGCCGCCACATCCCAGTCCGGCCAGGCGGCTGCGGTCTTCCGGGCACCCGCCCGCAGGGATTCCAGGAAACCGCGATCCGCCTGCAACCGCTGCAGCCAGGACACCACCTGCGCCTCGTCATCCTTCGCCACCACCAGGCTGTTCTCCCCGTGGCGGATATATTCATCATGGCCGGTGACATCGTAGACGATAGCCGTTCCGCCGCAGTGGAACATCTCGAGGGGCGGGCCGAACATCCCCTCGACATAGCTGAGTTTTACCAGCAGGTGGCAGGAGCGGTAGATTTCCGCGGTCTTGTGGATCGGCACCCGGGAGAAGCAGCGATCTACCCCCGGATAGCCGGCGGTCTCGGTGGAGGTGAGCAGCCAGATCTCGCCCACTCCCGCCCGGCGGCACAGCTCGATGGTCTTTTCGACGTTCTTGAAGAACACCCCAAGCGGGCCTTCCACCAGCACCCGCAGCCCTCCCGGGCTTCGTTCTTCCACCACCGGCCCGGTTTCATTGTAGATGTCCTTGCGGATGCCGTTCCGCACCAGGAACGAGGGGCGATTGTGATGCTCCGCCAGATACCGCTGGATCCAACGCGCTTCTGTAATAACCGGCAGATTGATCCGGTAGGTGTTCTCGCACCACTGGCTGAGGATATCGATATCCCGCAGGGCCGGATCCTCCGCGTCGCAGGCTTCGAAAAAGCGCGATTCGATGGACTGGACGAAATAGAGGTACTTGCGGCTGCCGATTCTCTCGAGCATGTAGGCGCTCTGCCACCAGGTGGCGATGGCCAGGTCGAAACGTTCCTGCCCGAGATCCTCGAAGGTGCGCCAGGCCAGCTCGCCGGCGGCGGGATGCCAGGCATAACGCCCCGCCGTCACCGGCCCCTCCGTGACGATGGTCACCGGGTGGCCCATGCGGTTCAGGCGGGTGGCGTGCTCGAAGATCACATACGTGCCGCCGCAGATATCCGGTGTGCCGAGCAGAAAGGCGATCTTCATTGGTGCTCCGAGAAAACCCGGCGGTATCGCTTCCAGCCGTCGAGTGGCTGCAGCCAGTCGAGACCGAGCCGGCGGAAGATGATCGGCGGCCAGACCCCGGTCTCCAGCAATCCCGCCGGATCCTTCCACAGCGCCAGCAGATTGCGCAACCGCTGCGGCAGGGCCAGGGGTTCGCCGCCGGCGAAGGTGGTGAACTCGAACAGGCCGAAGTTCTCCAGGTGATAAAGGCGGGCGAAAAAATCCACCTCCGCCCGGGTCGGCCGAAACAGCATCCGGGCATGATGACCGGCAAACCAGGCGGCATCGGGCGGCGGACAGTATTCTTCCACCAGGGCGCCGGTCATCTCCTCGAACATCGCGAAATAGGCCTGCTGCAGGGGCAGGATCCGCTCCCGGTACAGCCGCCGCTCCTCCGGCAGGTCGAGCACCGTTACCGCGACAGGTGCATCGACCGGCTCTGCCATGCTGCCGCGCTCGTCCTGTATGGCCGCCGTTTCCCGCGGAGAAAAGTAGCCGTCGGCGCTGCCGTGGCTGGCCCCGAGGACCATCTCGAACAGCGACCGGTTGTTGTTGTAGACATGGACAAAGGGGCTGTGCCGGGGGTGATCGGTGAACAGCAGGCCGGTCTTGCCGTTCTTTGCGGTCAGCCCGGAGGGGGTGAGCAGGCCCAGGTAGTATCCCTGCACCTGCACCCTTTCTTCCAAGGCGAAATAGATGTTGTTCTGGATCGAACCCTTCCAGCCCACATCCACCAGGTGCAGCCCGCGGCTCCGGTAATCGACTCGGAACGAATCGAGATAGGCGAGGAGATTGCCGCGCTGCTCCTTCCTGTGCCGCTCGTACATCTCCTGAAAGAGCGGCAGTTGGAGGAGCGCCTGGAAATGTTCGTGATGCCGCAGTCCGGCGAGCCGGATCTGCCAGTCGCAGGGCAGCTCGGCGGCAAGGCGCGCCAACTGGGCCATGGAGAAATTCAGGCTGAGCACGAACTCGGTGAGCGTCAGGTCGCGGTACTGATCGAAGAGCCGGGAAAAATCCTCCTGCGGGAGGGGCCGCAGGGAACAGATGAAGGTGGCCTTCCGGGAGACGATCAGGTAGTGGCCGGCGATGAGCCTGCCGCCGAACATCTTCTCCTGATAGGCATTGAACAGCCGCAGCAGGAACTCTCCTTCCTTCGAGCAGAAGAAGACATCGGCAACCCCGCCGGCACGGAGGCGGTCGAAGAGGGTGGCGATGAACCGCCAGAGGGAGGAGCCCATCTCCGGGAAAGGGACGTCCGCCCCGGCGACGAT
>OBJA01000746.1_pt1 | contig 26543 bp, 42 predicted proteins | sample 1519751 | NCBI WGS metagenome assembly OBJA01 (sample SAMEA3881238, study PRJEB22517) | soil metagenome | biome: lake sediment; feature: soda lake sediment; material: sediment, water from around vicinity | place: India | collected 2013-12-23 | depth 3 m
TGACATACGCATCCGTAGCGCAGGGCAGCGGTGCTTTCAGTTGGGGAGAAGTTGATGACAATGAATCGATAGCGGCGATTCATGCGGCGCTGGATGCCGGAATTGATCTGTTTGATACGGCCGACGTATACGGCGGCGGGCACAGCGAGAGCGTGCTGGGGCGTGCATTGCTTGGGCGGCGCGACAAAGCCGTTATTGCCACAAAGTTTGGCTGGGCGTTTGATGGCTATACGCGTCAGATGCTTGGGCCGGATGCAACGCCGCAGTATATACGCAGAGCGTGTGAGGGCAGTCTCGCGCGTCTGCAAACCGACTATATCGATTTGTACCAGCTTCACATCGGCGAGTACGATGCCAAGCATCTGGACGATATCGCGGATGTGCTTGAAAGGCTGGTATCAGAGGGGAAAATACGCGCGTTTGGGTGGATCACGCTGCCGGACAGAGCACAAGACGCCAAGATTTTTGCGAAACGCAATCACTGTGCCGCGATACAGCACAAGCTGAACGTGCTGGAGGACGCGCCGGAAATGCTCAAGATGTGTGAAGAGCATCAGGTAGCCAGTATCAATCTTGCGCCGCTGGCGATGAGCATACTGACAGGCAAGTATACGGGTGATGCCAAGTTCTCATCACATGACCTTCGCAGAGGATGGGATTTTGAGTCGGGACAAACCGCCGCTCAGTGTAAAAAGGTTGAGCAGCTGCGTGATGTGCTGACAAGTGACGGCCGATCACTGGTACAGGGTGCGCTGGGATGGATATTATCGCGCAGCAGCATAACGATACCGATACCGGGCATCAAGACCGTTAGTCAGGCTCATGAGAACGCAGCCGCGATGCAGCTAAAGCCGTTTGACGAAAAGCAAATGCGCGCAATAGAGGATATAGTGAAGGATTGATACGGCAGCATTGTGGTGAGCCGATGTCTGATGACGGCAAGGCGTCGGCTCACCGCTGATGAATAGCTTTCATTCACTGCTGATGTATCGCAATTCAATTTATATACGGCATTTGTGGCAAAAAAGTCATATGGACTCGCCACGGGTGCCTTTGTTTTTATCCCGGTCAATTTTTGATGAATCATAGCACCAAAAAAGCAGAAAAAAAGCGCTTGCAATTGCTTGGCGTTTATTATATAATGCCTTCGTTGCGCATTTGAGGTGCGCAGTTTTTGGCGGGTTTGAAGCGGGAGGTTGCCGGAGAAAACGCTTTCCGGGTAAATTTTCGCAGACCGCAGTCCAAACATCGGACAGCGCCTTGGCAAACGGCACAATATGTGCCGAAAAAAAGCATAGTGATACACGCGGCTGTGTGTATACGGGGCGCAAGCGTAAGGAGGAGAAAAATGGCAAGTCAGAAAATCAGAATCAAACTGAAAGCGTACGACTACAACCTGATTGACCAGTCGGCAAGCAAGATTGTCGATACGGCCAAGCGCACAGGCGCAAAGGTTTCGGGGCCGATACCGCTGCCTACGCAGAAAGAAATCGTGACGATACTGCGTGCGCCGCACAAGTATAAGGACTCGCGCGAACAGTTTGAAATCAAGACACACAAAAGGCTGATCGATATTCTCGAAGCGACGGCTAAGACGACGGATGCTTTGATGCGTCTCGATTTGCCTTCCGGCGTCGATATTGAAATAAAGCTGTAGGGGGGTGTGAGCGATGAAAGCGATATTAGGTAAAAAAATTGGCATGACGCAGCTGTTTATGGACGACGGTACGGTTGTTCCGGTTACAGTTGTTGAGGCGGGCCCCTGCGTCGTCACTCAGAAAAAGACGATGGAAACGGACGGCTATAACGCCATTCAGATAGCGTTTGGCGACATTCGTGAAAAGCTTGTCACCAAGCCGATGAAAGGACACTTCAAAAAAGCGGACAGCGCATTAAAGCGCAGCCTGCGTGAATACCATGTGGACAACATGGATAGCTACACGCTTGGTCAGCAAATCAAGGTGGATGTTTTTGAGAAGGGCGATATCGTTGACGTGCAGGGCACGAGCAAGGGTAAAGGCTTTCAGGGAACCATCGCACGCCACAACTTTGCGAGAGGCCCGATGACGCACGGTTCGCGCAACAAGCGCCGCCCGGGCAGCATTGGCGCGTGCGCCGACCCTTCCCGTGTTATCAAAGGCAAGAAGATGCCGGGGCACAAGGGCGCGGAGACGGTGACGGTTCAAAACATAGAAGTTGTCGGCATTGATGTGGATAAAAACGTACTGCTTGTCAAAGGCGCTGTGCCGGGGGCAAGAGGCGGTCTGCTTTCGATATACAAGGCCGTCAAGCAAGGCTAAGCAGTCAGCGCATCAGCTATAGTAAAGGAAGTGAATGCAATGCCCAAAGTATCGGTATACAAAACAGACGGCACCGAGGCCGGCAAGATAAGCTTAAAGGACGAAGTGTTTGGCATAAAAGTCAATGAAGCGGTGATGCATCAGGTGGTCGTCGCTCAGCAGAACAACAAGCGTCAGGGAACGCAAAGCGTGCTCTCGCGCTCGGAAGTGCGCGGCGGCGGCATCAAGCCCTGGAGACAAAAAGGAACGGGCCGTGCAAGAGCCGGTTCCTCGCGTTCGCCCATTTGGACAAAAGGCGGCGTCACGTTTGCAATGAAGCCGCGTGACTACAGCCAGAAGGTGAACAAGAAGGTCAGAAAGCTCGCCATTCAGAGTGCGCTTTCGATGAAGGTGGCCGATCAGGCTATCATCGTACTCGATGAGCTCAAGCTTGAGCAGCCCAAGACAAAGCTGATGGCCGGCATACTCAATGTATTTGAGGTTAAAAAGCCGCTGATCGTTACAGCTGACAGGGATGAGAGTGTTGTGCGCGCTTCGGGCAACATCGCAGGCGCCAAGACGCTGCCGGCAAGCAGTGTCAACGTTTACGATCTGCTCAATTGCGACAAGCTTGTGATCACCAAGGATGCCGTCAAAAAGGTTGAGGAGGTTTTTGCATAATGGACCCGAGAGATATCATACTCAAGCCCGTATTGACGGAAAACAGCTACGACGATATCAACGACAAGAAGTATACCTTTGTCGTCAATCCCAAAGCCAATAAGACGCAGATCAAAAGCGCTGTTGAGGAGATATTTGGCGTGAAGGTCAATAAGGTGAACACCTTGAACCAGATCGGCAAGATCAAGAGACAGGGTTACCATAGCGGCAGAAGGACAGGCGTCAAAAAGGCGTTTGTGACACTGACCAAAGACTCCAAGAGCATTGAGTTCTTCGACTCGCTCGCGCAGTAGGGATAGGAGGATAAGGCACCATGGCGATTAAAAAATACAAACCGACTTCACCGGGACGGCGCGGCATGACGGTTTCCGCATTCGAGGAAATCACGGCCAAAACGCCCGAAAAGTCGCTGCTTGAGCCGATAAAGAAAACAGCAGGCAGAAACGCGGACGGACGCATCACCGTGCGTCACAGAGGCGGCGGCGCAAAAAGAAAATACCGTATTATCGACTTTAAGCGCAACAAAGACGGCGTACCCGCGAAGGTTGCGACAATCGAGTACGATCCGAACAGAACGGCGTATATTGCGCTGCTGTTCTACGCAGACGGTGAGAAAAGATATATTCTCGCGCCGCACGGTCTGAACGTCGGCGACACTGTGATGTCGGGAGAGGGCGCTGATATCAAGCCCGGCAATGCGATGTGTATCAAAGATATACCAATGGGTACGCTGATACACAACATCGAGCTGCAGCCCGGAAAAGGCGGCCAGCTTGTGCGCAGCGCAGGCAATGCGGCGCAGCTGATGGCCAAAGAGGGCAGCTACGCGCAGGTGCGCTTGCCTTCCGGCGAGGTACGCATGGTGCTGCTTTCCGCGAAAGCCACCATCGGCCAGGTCGGCAATATCGATCAGGAAAACGTCAAAATCGGCAAAGCGGGCAGAAAGCGCCATATGGGCATTCGTCCCACGGTTCGCGGTTCTGTCATGAACCCGGTTGATCACCCGCACGGCGGCGGCGAGGGCAAATCGCCCATCGGTCGTCCCGGCCCGGTAACGCCTTGGGGTAAACCGGCTCTTGGATACAAGACACGCAAGAAGAAAAAAGCTTCCGATAAGTATATCGTTCGTCGCAGGAACAAGTGACAAAAGGAGTGTTGAAACATGAGCAGATCGATTAAAAAAGGGCCTTTTGTAAACCAGAAGCTGCTGGCGAAAGTACAGCAGATGAATGAGAAGAATGAGAAAAAGGTGCTCAAAACATGGTCCAGAGCGTCAACGATATTTCCGGATATGGTTGGCCATACACTGGCCGTGCATGACGGCAGGAAATTTGTTCCGGTCTATATGACAGAGGATATGGTCGGCCACAAGCTGGGCGAATTTGCACCGACAAGGACATTCCGCGGCCACGCGGGCGACAAAAAGTCCGGCTCCAGGTAAAAAGGCCGGGGAGGAGTAAAGCTAATGGCAACGCGTCAGAGAGAAAAAGCGATAAAAAGAGCACAGCTCAAAGATACAAGGCCAATGGCCAAGGCGAAGTATGTGCGCATGTCTTCAACAAAGATCAGGCTCGTGATTGATCTGATTCGCGGCAAGAGCGTCGCGGAAGCAGTGGCAATACTGAAAAACACGCCGCAGGCGGCCAGCACCGTGGTTGAGAAGCTTTTAAATTCCGCTGTGGCAAATGCGGAGAACAACAAAGGCATGCTTCGGGATGATTTGGTTGTCGCAGAGGTATTTGCGGATCAGGGACCAACGCTTCGTCGTTTTCGTCCATGTGCGAGAGGGCGTGCGACGCGAATCCGCAAAAGAAGCAGCCACATCACCATCATTTTAGGCAGTGCTGTTAAGGAGGAATCTTAAGCTATGGGTCAGAAAGTCAATCCTCACGGTTTGCGCGTGGGCGTCATTAAGGACTGGAATGCGCGCTGGTTTGCGAAGAAGGGCGAATTTGCCGCCAACTTGAAGGAAGACAACGACATCAGAAAGCGCCTTAAAAAGCAGCTTTATGCTGCCGGCATATCAAAGATTGAGACGGAAAGAGCGGCCAATAAACTGACCGTGAACATATACACCGCCAAGCCGGGCATCGTTATCGGCAAGGGCGGTCAGGGTGTCGAGATACTCAAAGCCCAGCTTGCGCGTCAAACGGGCAAGTCGGTTGTACTTAACATCATCGAGATCAAGCGTCCCGATATTGAAGCGCAGCTTGTGGCGGAGAATATCGCATCGCAGCTTGAACGCCGTATATCGTTCAGGCGCGCTATGAAGCAGTGCATCGGCAGAGCCATGAAGGGCGGCGCTCTTGGCATCAAGGCCATGTGCTCGGGTCGCCTTGGCGGCGCTGAAATCGCGCGGAGCGAGAAGTACCATGATGGGTCTATACCGCTCCAGACGCTGCGTGCCGATATTGATTACGGTTTTGCAGAAGCCAATACCACTTACGGCAAGATCGGCTGTAAGGTATGGATATACAAGGGCGAAATTCTTGGCAATCCGCTGAGGGATAAATTTGCAACGGCGGAAGGAGGCGGCAAAGATGTTAATGCCAAAAAGAGTTAAGAGAAGACGTGTGCACCGCGGCCGGATGAAGGGCATAGCCACGAAGGGCAATGCGATATCCTATGGCCAGTATGGGCTTGTTGCAACACAGCCGGCATGGATCACCAGCAATCAGATCGAAGCCGCGCGTATCGCGATGACGCGCTATATCAAAAGAGGCGGTCACGTTTGGATAAAGATTTTCCCGCACAAGCCGGTAACGGAAAAACCGGCAGAAACAAGAATGGGATCGGGCAAAGGCTCACCCGAATACTGGGTGGCTGTTGTCAAGCCGGGGCGCGTGATGTTTGAAATCGCGGGCGTTTCCGAAGAAGTGGCACGTGAAGCGTTGCGTCTGGCATCACACAAACTGCCCATCAAGTGCAAGATAGCAATCAACAAGGATTTTGATGCGGCGGCCTTTGCGAAACAAAGCTTTAAGAAAAAAGCTGTGACAGAAGAGGCTGTTGAGCAAGCGGAAGACGAGACAGGTGGTGAGCAGGATGAAAGCTAGTAAGCTGCATGAAATGACCAATGATGAATTGGCTGTTCAGCTTAAGGATTTGAAACAAGAGCTTTTTAACCTGCGTTTCCAGAACGCCACAGGCCAGCTTGGAAACGTAATGGTGATTCAAAGCACGAAGAAAGACATCGCCAGGGTTAAGACGATACTGCGTGAGCGCGAGCTGAAAAGCGCCGCGCGCAGCTAAGGAGGATGCAAATGTCTGATAGAGGAATACGCAAATCCAGAGTCGGCATCGTTGTCAGTGACAAGATGGATAAAACGATTGTGGTGCAGATTGTACGCAAGGCCAAGCATCCGCTGTACGGCAAGACGGTCAAAATCACCAAGAAGTATAAGGCTCATGATGAAGAAAACGCGGCGAAAATTGGCGATAAGGTGATGATCACCGAAACGCGGCCGATAAGCAAGGATAAGAGATGGAGACTGGTGCAGGTTGTGGAAGCCGCCAAGTAGCCAGCAAGATATTCAGGGAGGCGTAAGACTATGATACAAGCCCAGACACGCCTGAAAGTGGCGGACAATTCGGGCGCCAAAGAGATACAGTGCATCAAGGTTCTCGGCGGCTCAAAAAGAGTAACAGCCAACATCGGTGACGTAATTGTCGCTTCTGTGAAAACGGCAGCTCCCGGCGGAGTTGTGAAGAAGAAGGATGTTGTGAGAGCCGTTATCGTACGCAGCGTGTACGGGGTCAAGCGCAAGGATGGCTCGTACATTCGCTTCGACGATAATGCGGCAGTGATAATCGACAACCAAAAGCAGCCGAAGGGCACCCGTATATTCGGGCCCGTTGCGCGGGAGCTAAGAGAGAAGGATTATATGAAAATCGTTTCTCTGGCACCCGAGGTTCTTTAGGGAGGCAGGGCGAAATGTCAAGAATGCATATAAGAAAAGATGACAGAGTTGTTGTGATATCCGGCAAGGACAAAGGCCAAAAGGGCAAGGTGATGCTTGCTGAGCCTTCAACCGGCCGTGTCGTTGTCGAAAAGGTCAACGTGGTCAAAAAGCATACGAAGCCAAAGGGCCAGCGTAAGCCGGGCGGTATCGTCAATCAGGAAGCGCCCATTTACGCAAGCAAGGTGATGCTTGTCTGCGCAAAATGCAGCAAAGCCACACGCATCGCGTTCAAGCTGCTCAAAGATGGCAGCAAGGTGCGCGTGTGCAAAAAATGCGGCGAGACGTTCGACAAGTAAGAGGGAGGAGTTTGAGCAGATGCCTAGGTTAAAAGATAAGTATGAGAGCGAAGTCGTTCCTGCATTGATGAAGAAGTTTAACTACAGCAATAAGATGCAGGCACCAAAGCTCGAAAAAATAGTAATCAATATGGGACTTGGCGACGCGAAGGACAATCCCAAAAGCCTTGATTCGGCAGTTGCCGACCTTGCGATTATCGCGGGTCAAAAGCCTGTTGTGACCAAAGCAAAAAAGAGTGTCGCAAACTTCAAAGTGCGCGAAGGCATGAAGGTGGGCGCGAAAGTGACATTGCGCGGCAAGCGCATGTACGAATTCGCAGACCGGCTGATGAACGTGGCGCTGCCGCGTGTCCGTGATTTTCGCGGATTATCGGCCGCATCTTTTGACGGACGCGGAAACTATGCGCTCGGTTTGAAGGAGCAGCTTGTTTTCCCCGAGATCGTCTACGACAATGTGGAAAAGATTCGCGGTATGGATGTTGTGATGGTGACATCCGCGGGTACGGACGAAGAGGCAAGAGAGCTGCTCGCAATGCTCGGTATGCCGTTTAAACGCTAACGATCAAGCAAAGCGGAGGATAGATAAGTGGCGAAAAAGTCGATGATCAACAAACAGCAAAGAGGCTCAAAATTCTCAACGCGAAACTATACGCGGTGCACAATCTGCGGGAGACCGCATGCCGTTCTGCGTAAATACGGCGTATGCCGTATCTGTTTTAGGGAGCTTGCTTACAAAGGCGAGATTCCCGGTGTGAGAAAAGCGAGCTGGTAGGCTTTTGTGCGATAAAACAAGGAGGTAAGTTTAATGCCTGTAACAGATCCTGTGGCGGATATGCTCACGCGCATCCGCAATGCGATTGGAGCCAAACACGAAGTGATCGACATGCCTGCTTCCAGAACGAAGAAGGCCATTGCCGGCATTTTGCTCAAAGAGGGCTTTATCAAAGGGTATGAATATAAAGACGAAGGTCCGCAGGGCGTGATCCGCATCACGCTCAAATACGGCGAGAAAGATGCGTCTATCATCAACGGGCTCAAAAAGATCAGCAAACCCGGCCTGCGTGTTTACGCGGGCAAGGATGAGCTGCCCAAGGTGCTTGGCGGGCTTGGCGTTGCGATTATATCCACGTCCAAAGGCATCATGACGGATAAAGATGCCAGAGAAAGCGGCGTGGGCGGAGAAGTTCTTGCCTTTGTCTGGTAAGATAAGGCCATCGTGAAAATAACGCTTATGCGGAGGAGATAAGAATGTCGAGAATCGGTAAAATGCCCATAACAGTACCTTCGGGCGTGACGGTGACGGTGGAAGCCGGGAACGTTGTGCGCGTGAAGGGAAAAAAGGGCGAGCTTACAGAGAGAATACCGGCCGAGATCAACGTGAGCGTGCAAGACGGCGTGCTCACTGTATCTCGCGGCTCGGATGAGAAAACCCACAGGGCAATGCACGGCCTTTCCCGCGCGTTGATTGCCAATATGGTCACCGGCGTCACAGATGGATTCACAAAGACGCTTGAAGTGGTCGGCGTGGGATACAGGGTTCAGAAAAGCGGCAACAAGATCGTTCTGAACGTGGGTTACTCGCATCCCGTTGAGGTGCCGGAGGAAAAGGGCATCACACTTGATGTGGAAGGAACAAACATCATCAAGGTATCCGGTGTATCCAAACAGGTTGTCGGTCAGTTTGCAGCAGATATCCGCAACATTCGGCCGCCCGAACCCTACAAGGGCAAGGGTATCCGTTATCAGGGCGAGCAGATACTGCGCAAGGTCGGCAAAACCGGAATGTAGAGAGGTGGCTTAAAGTGATTATCAAAGAAGACAGAAATAAAATGCGAAAAGTACGCCATCTGCGTGTGCGCGGCAAAGTATCCGGCACGGCGGAAAAGCCGCGGCTCAATGTGTTTCGCAGCACAAGCCACATCTATGCACAGCTGATTGATGATGTGAATGGCGTCACGCTGGCAAGCGCATCCACCCTCAGTGAGGATTTGAAGAAGCTGATTGAGGGAAAGAACAAGCAGGAAGCCGCGAAAATCGTCGGTATGGCGATTGGCAAGAAAGCGACGGCAAACGGTATTGAGCAGGTGGTGTTTGACCGCGGCGGATATATCTATATGGGCAGAGTAGAGCAATTGGCTGACGGCGCCAGAGAAGCCGGGCTTAAGTTTTAAAAGGAGGTTTGTCTGGTGCAGAGAAACGATTCATTCCCAAGAAACGATAAGAAGGGCGATAAGGGCGCTCCGCGCGGCGGCCGTAAGAACTTCAAGAAGGAAGAAGAGCAGGAATTTAAGGAAAAGCTCGTATACGTCAACCGTGTTGCCAAGGTTGTGAAAGGCGGACGTAACTTCCGCTTTACCGCACTGGTTGTGGTTGGCGATGAAAAGGGCCGCGTTGGCGCAGGGCTTGGCAAAGCAGCGGAGATTCCGGATGCCATTTCCAAGGCCGTGCAGAAGGCCAAACGCAGCTTAATCGAGGTGCCGATTGTGGGCACAACGATACCGCATGAAGTGATCGGCGTTTTCGGCAGAGGCCGGGTGCTGCTGCTTCCTGCTTCGGAAGGTACGGGCGTGATCGCGGGCGGGCCCGCGAGAGCGGTGCTCGAACTTGCGGGCATTAAGGATATCAAAACAAAATCTCAGGGATCCAATACACCGGTCAATTGCGTGAAAGCCACAATTGAAGGCTTAAGAGTCTTGAAAACGGCTGAGCAGTACGCAAAATTGCGCGGTGTGAGTGTGGATCAACTATAGGTAGGAGGGCTTAAAAGCGATGGCGAAGAAGACAGCGAAAATCAAAGTACAGCTGGTTAAAAGCCCGATAGGCTATGCCAAGGATCAAAAGGCGACTGTTGAAGCCTTAGGGCTGCGTAAACTCAACTCGGTAGCCGAGCATGATGACAACGCCTGTATCCGCGGCATGATCAATAAAGTAACGCACCTTGTTCGGGTGCTCGACGCATAGCAAAGGGAGGTCTAGCTGTGAAACTGAGCGAATTAAAGCCGGCTCCGGGCTCCAGAAAAACCAAAAAGCGTGTGGGCAGAGGCGTGGGCTCCGGCCTTGGCAAAACGTCGGCACGCGGGCAGGACGGACAAAAAAGCAGAAGCGGCGGCGGTGTGCGGCCCGGCTTTGAAGGCGGCCAGATGCCTCTATCCCGTCGTCTGCCCAAAAGAGGCTTCACCAACATATTTGCCAAAGAATATTCGACGGTGAATGTGTGTGAGCTGAACCGTTTTGAAGACGGTACGGAGATAACGGCGGAGTTTTTGAAGCAACAAAGAATCATCAGAAAAGTAAACGACGGACTGAAAGTGCTTGGCAACGGAGAAATAACCAAGAAGCTGACCGTCAAGGCGGCTAAATTTACGGACGCTGCAAAAGAAAAGATTGTGGCTGCCGGAGGAACCGCAGAGGTGATTGAATAATGTTTAATACGCTGCGAAACGCATGGAAGGTGCCGGATATCCGCAAAAAGATGATCTACACGCTGATGATGCTGCTCGTATACAGAATCGGCGCGCATATCACCGTGCCGGGCGTGAATGTGGATCATGTGGCAAGTCAAATCAACCAGTATCAGCTTGGCGCATTTATTGATCTGTTCGCCGGCGGTGCGTTGTCGAGCTTTTCACTATTCGCGCTGGGTATCATGCCATACATCACCGCGTCCATCATCATGAATCTGCTGACAATGGCAATACCGGCTTTGGAGCGCATGTCCAAGGAAGGCCCCGAGGGACGCAAGAAGATTGCATCAATCACGCGCTACGCAGGTGTGGCGCTCGGCCTTGTGCAGGCGATCGCGCTGCTGCTGACCTTTGGCCAAAGCGCGCTGATGGATACCGGATCGCCGATGATCATCAATCAGATTACCATCGTGCTGTGCTTAACGGCCGGTACCGCGCTGATCATGTGGATCGGCGAGCATATCACCGAAAATGGTGTGGGCAATGGTATCTCGTTGATTATTTTCATCAATATTATTTCGCAGCTGCCAAAAACGGTGATTGTTTTGATAAGCCGTGTTGGAGCAGGTTACACTTCGCCTGTGACGGTAGGTATTCTTCTCGTGGCTATACTGGCCATCATTACCGGCATCACATTCATCGATTTGGGTGAACGGCGCATTCCGGTGCAGTATGCCAAGCGCGTGATTGGCCGTAAGATTTACGGCGGTCAGGCCACGCATATTCCGATGAAGATCAACCAGTCGGGCGTTATGCCGCTGATATTCGCGATGACGCTGCTGCAGTTTCCGGGCATGATCGTGGGATTTATGGGTGCAGAAACGCAGGCGGGATATGAAGCAGTAATGGGACCGAATACGCTGCTGTTTCTTGTTCTGTTTGCACTATTGATATTCTTCTTCACATTCTTCTATTCACAGGCGACATTCAACCCTGTGGAAGTGTCGAAGAATCTGCAGCAGAACGGCGGGTTTTTGCCGGGTATACGCGCAGGCAAGCCCACCTCCGATTATCTGCACAAAATACTCGTGCGCGTGACGCTGTTCGGCGCGATATTCCTGGCGCTGGTGGCGACGATACCGACAGGCATTAGCGCGCTCGTCAATATGAACACTGGGTTTGGTGCCACTAGCTTGCTGATTATGGTGAGCGTTGCGCTCGAAACCACGCGGCAGCTGGAATCCCAGATGATGATGCGTCATTACAAGGGGTTCTTGAAGTAAGAAGAGGTACGTCAATGAAGCTGATGTTTCTGGGCCCGCCTGGCGCGGGCAAAGGCACGCAGGCTGTGGTGCTGGCCGAGAGGTTCGGTGTTCCGCACATCTCAACGGGCGATATGCTGCGTGAGCAGATTAAAAGCGGCACTGCGCTTGGACAAAAGGCAAAGGCTTTTATTGAAGAAGGCCAGTTGGTCCCCGATGACGTGATCATTGGAATGATCAAACAGCGCATAGCAGAGCCGGATGCGCAAAGAGGCTTTATACTTGATGGCTTTCCGCGCACGCGCAAGCAGGCGGAAACGCTTGAAGGCTTAACCAGTCTTGATGCGGTTTTCAACATCGACTCGAGAGACGATCAGATTGTTGGTCGTATCACCGGGCGGCGCGTATGCCAAGAGTGCGGCGCTGTGTATCAGGCCTCAAGGCTTGGCGGCAGCACCACGTGTCCCAAATGCGAAGGCGCACTTTATGTGCGTGCCGATGACAACGAGGAGACGATACGCGAAAGGCTCAGCGTATACAAAAAGAGCACGCAGCCGCTGATTGCGTATTATACCGAGCGCGGTATACTGAAAAACATTGCGGATGAGGGCAGCATAGACGACATTACGCAGAATATACTGAGCGTACTGGATGCAATGAATGATTACGCTTAAGTCGGCCAGAGAAATTGAGTTGATGCGCGATGCCGGGCGACTCTCTGCTCAGGCACTTTGTGCCGTGGGTGAGGCGATAAGGCCGGGCATCACAACGCTGGAGCTTGATGCGCTGGCAAGGCGGATGATAAGCAAGCAGGGCGGCGAACCGTCGTTTCTTGGATACTGCGGTTATCCGGCCGCGATCTGCGTATCGGTCAACGATGAGATTGTGCACGGCATTCCCTCGCAGCGCGTGCTCAAAGACGGTGATATCGTCAGCGTTGATCTGGGAGTCAAATACAAGGGCTACCATGGCGATAACGCAAAGACCTTCGCTGTGGGTGAGATAAGCGACGAGGCAAAGCGGTTGATCAGCGTGACTGAGCAGGCTTTCTATAAAGGGATGCAGGCATTCACAGAGGGTAAAAGACTGGGGTCTATATCCGCAGCAATACAGACAACCGCGGAGTCGGCCGGGTTTTCGGTGGTCAGAGAGCTTGTTGGGCACGGCATTGGCCGTAAGATGCATGAAGAGCCCAATGTGCCGAACTTTGTGGGTGGAGGCAGAGGTCCAAGGCTGCTTGTGGGTATGGTGTTTGCCATCGAGCCGATGATCAATCTTGGCGGCAAGGAGACGGTGACGATGCCTGACGGCTGGACGGTGAAAACGCGCGACGGCAGTTTGTCTGCTCATTACGAGCACACAGTCGCGCTGACACAAGATGGGCCCATGATACTCACGCAGGCATAGAGGAGGAGCTGCAAGTGGTTGAATATCCCGTGGAGATAGGCAGGATAGCCGTATCGACCGCAGGACGGGACAAAGACAGGTGTTTTGTGATTATTGACATCATTGATGAGCAATATGTATATATAGCGGACGGTATGCTTCGGACAAAGGATCGGCCGAAAAAGAAGAAAGTCAAGCATCTTCGCATCAGTCCGCAGGTTCTTGACGGCATTGCAGCAAAGCTCAAAGCAGGTGCCCGCGTGTTTGATGCAGAGATACGCAGCGCGATTCGAGCGTGTATGAGTCAGAACGACGCCTAGAAGGGGGAAGCAATTTGTCAAAAAGCGACGTCATTGAAATGGAAGGCAGAGTGACGGAAGCCTTTCCGAATGCTGTGTTTGAAGTGGAGCTGGAAAACGGCCACAAAATACTGGCACACATATCGGGCAAACTGCGTATGCACTATATCCGCATATTGCCGGGCGATAAAGTCACTGTTGAGATATCCCCGTACGACTTAAAGCGCGGACGTATAACGTGGCGCGGCAAGGGCTAACATCTTAAGGAGGAAAGAGCAATGAAAGTCAGACCGTCGGTGAAACCGATATGTGAAAAATGCAAAGTGATTAAGCGCAAGGGCAAAGTGATGGTTATCTGCATCAATCCCAAGCACAAGCAGACGCAAGGATGAATGTTTGTACGGATGCGGCTGAAGGAGCAATCCTTATATCCGTATGGCTTCTATATAACTAATATCGGAGGTGTAATCTAAGTGGCACGTATAGCTGGTGTTGACCTGCCAAGGGAAAAAAGGGTCGAAATAGGCCTGACGTATATATACGGTATCGGTCTTAAGACGTCCCGTGAAATATTGGCAACGACAGGCGTTGACCCTGATACGCGGATCAAAGATCTGACGGAATCGGATGTCGGCAAATTGAGAGAATATATCGACAAAAGCCTCAAGGTAGAGGGTGATTTGCGGCGTGATGTGACGATGAACATCAAACGGCTGATGGAAATCGGCTGTTACCGCGGCATCCGCCATAGAAAAGGCCTGCCTGTGAGAGGACAGAGCTCAAAACAAAATGCACGCACGCGCAAAGGCCCCAAACGCACAGCGGGCGGAAAGAGAAAGTGAGGTAAGCGATGGCTAAGCCAAAGAAGGTTTCAAGAAAGCGCAGAGAGAAAAAGAATATAGAGCGCGGTCAGGCGCATATCCGTGCTTCTTTTAACAATACGCTCGTGACGATGACCGATATTGCCGGAAACACGCTTTCGTGGGCAAGCTCGGGCGGTATGGGCTTTAGAGGCTCGAGAAAAAGCACACCCTTTGCGGCGCAGATTGCGGCTGAAAAAGCTGCGAATGCGGCAATGGAGCATGGGCTTCGTTATGTGGATGTGTATGTGAAAGGCCCGGGATCGGGCAGGGAAGCGGCGATCCGTGCGCTGCAGACGGCGGGTTTGGAAGTCAGTCTGATCAAAGACGTCACACCGATACCGCACAACGGCTGCCGTCCGCCAAAGCGCCGGAGAGTATAAAGGAGGAAAACAAGACATGGCAAGATATACAGACTCTGTTTGCCGCCTTTGCCGCAGAGAAGGCTGCAAGTTGTTCTTAAAGGGCGACAGATGTTATTCGGGAAAATGCTCTTTTGTCAAGCGCCCCACACCGCCTGGCGTTCAGACCAGAGGCAGAAGGAAAGTATCTGAGTACGGCATACAGCTGCGTGAGAAACAGAAAGTGAAACGCGCTTATGGTATGATGGAAGCTCAGTTTGAAAAATATTACCGTATTGCCGAGCGTATGAAAGGCAAATCGGGCGAGAACCTTTTGAAGCTGCTTGAATCGCGGCTTGACAATGTGGTTTATCGCCTGGGGCTTGCGGATTCGCGCCCACAGGCACGGCAGACGGTGCTTCATGGCCATATACTGGTTAATGGCAATAAGGTGGATATTCCTTCGTTCTTTGTCAGCCTAGGAGACGAGATATCGGTGAAGAAAAAATCAGCCGACACGGATCGGTTTAAGGAGCTGCGTGAAAGCGATGCGCGTCCGATGCCAAGCTGGCTGAGCATGGATAATGCGAACTTAACCGGAAAAGTGATTGCCGACCCGACAAGAGAGGATATGGACCTGACCATTGAGGAGCACTTGATTGTTGAGTATTACTCCAAGTAGCGGTATCTGAAGCGGTTGCACTGCAGAAGACTAATCGCCAATAACGGGAGGGTTATAATGTTAGAAATTGAAAAGCCGAACATACAGTGTGTTGAAAGAGCAGACGACAACTCATATGCAAAATATGTGATGGAGCCGCTTGAGCGCGGTTTCGGTTCGACGATTGGCAATTCGCTTCGGCGTGTGCTGTTATCGTGCCTGCCGGGAGCGGCAGTCACACGGGTGCGCATAGACGGTGTGCTGCATGAGTTTTCAACGATGAAGGGTGTCAGCGAAGACGTTGTCAACCTCATCATGAATCTCAAAGGGCTCGCGGTCAAATCGTACGTGGACGAACCCAAAACACTGATACTTGATGTTTCGGGGCCAAAAGAAGTGACGGCCGCCGATATCAAGATGGATGCCGATGTTGAGATTCTCAATCCGGATATGCATATTGCAACCATCGATAAAGACGGCAGCCTTTACATGGAGATTACCGTTGAGAAGGGCCGCGGCTATGTGCTGGCTGATAAGAACAAAGAAAACGAGATGCCTATCGGTGTGATACCGGTTGATTCGCTGTTCACGCCTGTGCGCAAGGTCAATTTTGCGGTGGAGAACACGCGTGTCGGGCAGATTACCGACTACGATAAGCTCTCATTGGAGCTTTGGACAAACGGCACGATCGCGCCCGATGAGGCGGTTTCGCTTGCAGCCAAGATTTTAAACGAGCATTTGGTGCAGTTTGTGGCTTTAACCGAGCATGTGCAGAATGTGGAGATCATGGTTGTGCCGGAGGAAGATAAAAAAGAGAAGGTTCTTGAGATTACCATCGAGGAGCTTGATTTATCTGTCCGCTCATACAATTGCTTAAAGCGTGCCGGCATCAACACAGTTGAAGAGCTGATCAAGCGCAACGAAGAAGAGATGATGAAAGTCCGAAATCTGGGGCGCAAGTCTTTGGAAGAGGTTGAGCAAAAGCTCGCCGCTTTGGGACTCTCGCTGCGGCTTGACGACTAAAGATTAATTTGCTGCCGCATGGCGTGATATCATGAGCGTGCGGTAACGGGGGAGGCTATCATGGCTGGATACAGAAAACTCAATCAACAGCAGGATCAAAGGCAGGCCACATTACGCAATCTGGTCACAAGTCTGCTGTGGCACGGCCGTATTGAGACGACGCTTGCGCGCGCCAAAGAGGCGAGAAGCATCGCTGAAAAGCTCATTACCATTGCTGTCAAAGAGCATGCCAACACCGTCAAGGTTGTCAAAAAAGTCACCGAAGACGGCGAGAAGATAAAGCGCGAAGTGATCAATGACGCGCCGTCCAAACTGGCGGCAAGACGTCGTTTGATGCGCTATCTTTATAACGTGCCGGAGCCTAGAAATGACGGCGAATCTAAGTTTGATTACAAAAAGCGTGCCGCGGAAGTTACCAACCCGCTTGTGGAAAAAATGTTTCGTGAATACGGTCCGAAGTATTTTGAACGTGCCAAAGAAATGGGTACCGGCGGCGGTTATACGCGCATCATCAAAAAGGGTCCTCGTCGTGGCGATGCGGCCGAAGTGGTCATCTTAGAGCTGGTGTAGCACCGATAAAAACCAATTGAATTTACAATGGTGTCAAAAAGGCTTTGAGTTTTGTATTCAGAGCCTTTTGGTGTATAATTGAGCCGATTGGCAAATGAAAGGATACGGCATGGCGATCATCGATGCAAAAAAAATCACCTATGCATATACCAGCGAGTCGAGCATAAGCCCCGCGCTTTGCGGCATCACGCTCGCAGTGCGCAAGGGTGAGTTTGTGGCCGTCATCGGGCACAATGGCTCCGGGAAATCGACGCTTGCCAAGCACATCAATGCGCTTTTTGTGCCGGACACAGGCGATGTGATGATAAATGGCATGGATACCAAGGATGAGAGCAGAATCTGGGATATTCGCAGATGCGCGGGCATGGTGTTTCAAAACCCCGATAATCAGCTTGTGGCCACCATCGTGGAAGAGGACGTGGCCTTCGGGCCGGAAAACATCGGTGTGCCGCCCAAGCAAATACGTGAACGCGTGGACAAGGCGCTGCAGCAGGTGAACATGAGCGCCTATGCCGACAGAGCGCCGCATATGCTTTCCGGCGGACAAAAGCAGCGTGTGGCCATCGCGGGTGTGCTGGCGATGCAGCCGGATATCATTGTTTTTGACGAGCCCACAGCGATGCTTGATCCCGAAGGGCGCCAGGAAGTGCTCGCAACGATAGACGAGCTTCACAAAAGCGGCAAGACGATTGTGCTGATCACGCACTACATGGAGGAGGCGCTGCTTGCCGACAGAGTGGTTGTGATGACCGGCGGCCGTATCACCGCTCAGGGCAAGCCGCGTGAGGTTTTCGCCGATCAGCAGGCGTTATCGGAAGCAGGGCTGGGAGCGCCGCCGCATATCGCGCTTTACCACAGGCTTATCAAAAAAGGATACAATATGGACGCGTGCCCGCTTACAACGCAAGAACTGGTGGAAAAGATATGTCAATTGAGCTAGACAACTTAACCTATACATATATGCCCGGCACGCCGTTTGAGGCCAAAGCGGTTGATGCTATCAGCCTTTTGATTGGTGACGGTGAATTTGTCGGCATCATCGGACACACGGGCTCTGGGAAAACCACACTGATTGGGCTGATGGCCGGGCTGCTAAAGCCCACGCAGGGGCGTGTGCTGATTGGCGGCGAGGATATTGCCTCAAAAGGCTATGATAGAAAAGAGCTGCGCCGCCATATCGGCGTGGTGTTTCAATACCCGGAGCATCAGCTATTTGAGGAAACGGTGTATAAGGATATTTCTTTCGGGCCGATAAAAACGGGCGTTGCACAGGAGGAGATTGAGGAGCGCGTTCGGGACGCAATGGCGCTGATGGAGTTGGATTTTGACGGCATCAAGGATTTGTCGCCCTTTGAGCTATCCGGCGGGCAGAAGCGCCGTGTGGCGATTGCGGGCGTGCTGGCGATGAAGCCGCGTGTGCTGATACTCGATGAACCGGTGGCAGGGCTTGACCCCAAAGGGCGCACGCATTTGATGCAGCTGATCACAAAACTCAACAGTGAGGGCGTGACGATCATCATGATCACGCATTCGATGGACGATTTGGCTGAATACGCGCAGCGGGTTGTCGTACTCAATGGCGCGCGGCTCGTGATGGATGATACACCGGCCAAGGTGTTTTTGCAGGAGGAGCAGCTCAAAAAAATCGGCCTTGATATACCGTATGTGGCGCGAATTGCCTCGCAGCTGCGCGCAAAAGGCAAGGCTGTGCCGGACGATGTGATACGCTTTGCGCAGCTTGAGGCTTATGTGACGCGAATGATGGAGGGGCGGCCATGATCAAAAATGTGACGCTCGGACAGTTTTTCCCTGGCAATTCTTTTGTGCATCGGCTTGATGCACGCATTAAGCTGCTGCTGACCATAGCGGTTATCGTGCTTGTGTTTTTGGTCAGGTCGGTCATAGGCTACGCTGTGGTCTTCGGCTTTTTTGTGCTGACGATACTGCTTTCACGTTTAAACCCCAAATACGTGCTGCGGGGACTTAAGCCGCTTTGGTTTATACTTGTGTTCACGTTTGTACTCAATACGTTTTTTTATTCCGGCGGTACCGAGCTTTTTTCATGGTGGATACTGCGCGTGACAGAAGAAGGGCTGACAAGCGCTGTGCGTCTGGCTATGCGGTTGATTTACCTGATAACAGCCACCACGCTGCTGACGCTGACCACTTCACCCATCGCGCTGACAGACGGGCTGGAAAGCCTGCTCAAGCCGCTAAAGGCCGTTCGCTTTCCTGTTCACGAGCTTGCGATGATGATGACGATTGCGATGCGCTTTATTCCGACTTTGATAGAAGAAACCGACAAGATTATGAAGGCCCAAACCGCCAGAGGCGCCGAGTTTGACTCGGGCAATGTGCTGCGCCGCGCTGCAGGCATGGTGCCGCTGCTTGTGCCGCTGTTTGTCGGCGCTTTTCGGCGAGCCGATGAGCTGGCGTTTGCGATGGAATCGCGCTGCTACAATGGCGGCAAGGGACGCACGCGTATGAAGGTGATGCATCTTCATGGCCGAGATTTTGTCGCGATGGCTTTTGTCGCGGGGTTGATTGTTTTTGCGGCATTCGGATTTTGAGGGAGAAACGATGCGCGTAAAGCTGACGATCGAATATGACGGTACGAACTATGCCGGATGGCAGCGTCAGAAAAACGCCGTTTCGGTGCAGGAGATGCTCGAACGCGCAGCTTTAGCGTGCTGCGGCGAAAGCCTGTCGATAACAGGTGCAGGGCGAACCGATGCGGGTGTGCATGCGCGCGCCCAGGTGGCGCATTTTGATAAAAGCTGCGCGATACCGCCGGAAAAAATCTGCTATGCACTCAACATGCATCTGCCTGCCGATATCCGTGTGAATCAATCCGAGCCCGTATCTGCGGATTTTCATGCGCGCTTTTGCGCGACAGGCAAAGCATACAGGTATACGATACACAACGGTTCGCATGCGCCTGCGCTCAACCGATTCACCGCTGCGCATGTGCGCGGCAGGCTTGATGCGGATGCGATGCGGCAAGCGGCAAGCGCCATTGTTGGCACACACGATTTTGCGGCGTTTTGCGCAAGCGGCTGCGAGGTTAAAAGCACGGTGCGAACGGTGTATAGCCTTGTCGTTACAGAACAGCCGCCGTTGATACACATCGATATCACAGGATCGGGATTTTTGTATCATATGGTTCGCATCATAGCCGGAACGCTGATTGAAATCGGCCTAGGTAAGCGAGCACCCGATTGCATGCAGCAGATACTAGCAGGGCGTGACAGAAACGCGGCAAGCGCAACGGCAGCGGCCAAGGGATTAACGCTCATCGCGGTGTACTATACGCCGATAGCGAACACTTGGGGGCAAAATGACAATGAAGGATAAGCTTAAAAAGCTGGTGTTCTTACTGGCTGTGCTGGCAGGGCTTGCAGGTTTGCTTTGGAGCCTTCTCGCGGCGCTTTGCTCAACAGCCATCAGCATCGGCATGGTGCTGCCTGCACTCGGTGGCATTGCGTTGATTGTGTGGGGGCTGCTGAGACTGTGCCGCCCGGAGCCCGCAATCACGAACAAGACGCTGCGCAGGCTGGTTATCATCTGCGTGTGTATTGGCCTTGCTGCCGTGATCTTTTTTGAAGCGCTGATGCTTTCAGCACTACTATTTCCTGTGCCCGATGAAGAGCCCGCTTTTGTGCTGGTTCTGGGATGCGGCATATTTGCGGACGGGCAGCTGACCTATTCGCTTCAAAGCAGACTGGATACGGCATATGACGTGCTTGAAATGTATCCTGGCGCGCTTTGTATCGTATCGGGCGGTCAAGGGCCAAACGAGCCGGTGAGCGAGGCACAGGCCATGCGCGCGTATCTGTTAGGCCGCGGCGTTGAAGGCCGCCGCATCATCATGGAGCCGGATTCGCGCAATACGGCGGAGAATATGAAATTTTCATCGGCCATCATGGCTTCGCTCGGCGGAGGGAAGGCTGCCGTGGTTACGAATGATTATCACATTTACCGCGCATTGGCAACGGCAAAGCGCTTTGATATCGACGCTTTTGGCATCGGCGCGCCGACAAACTGGCGCATATGGCTGGCTGTGCGCATTCGTGAATATGTGGGTATTGTCAAAGAAGCCCTGTTCCAGAACGAATAGCTATAGCCAATGCAATTATATGATTTTGATGTGAAAAAGGCAGCAGTCAGCACCGCCAAGCAGCGTTTGTATCATATCGACGTTGGCTCTGTCTTTACCCAAAGATGATTCTAAGTTATATAGCATGCTTTGTCTTGAGCATTCGCAGAACAACGGGTTTTTGATGAAACCGTTTTTAATCAGATCACACGCGCAGAAACGGTAAGCAATCTGATATTCCCGATTCAATTCAACGGTGATAATCTCCATTTCAGCGAACCGCCGGGCAAGGCGATGAAAAAAGTCATCGACACTGCAAGAGTGTGCGTACGAGTCGATAAAGATCTGCCTTGGGTACGATTCACAGCAGCCCTTGCCGCATTCGCGCAGCATGGTGATTCTTTCTTGCTCATTTAGCAAATCGAGAGCGTGATCAAAACCTTGAAACCAGTGCTTGAGAAAATGATCCACTATCGTCTCCTTTGCGCATTAGGCTGAAATCGGAATTGACTATGGCTTTGTTGAAGTTCGGTCGTAATATTCCCCATAACAAACAGCCAATATCATAAGATGCGTTTGCCTGTGCCCTATGAACATGCCCCGAAGGGGTACGTGTGCCCCGAAGGAGTACGTGTGCCCCGAAGGGGTATCGCTCGGCGTTCAGCATGACATCAGCGGATACGAGATAGCAGCTTGTGCTGTCACTCTGAACGTAGTGAAGAGTCTCGTTCTTAACACCGACATGAGGCTCATGCAGAGCCCTGCCGAACATTATCTGAGCCTTGATTATAGCATATTTAGACGAATAAATCTGCTGATACAGTTGCTTTATGCAGTAATGCATACAGAACCGAGGTTGTTTTCATTGCATATCTTCAGCCGGATATGATATATTCTTTTCAGTAAACAGCAAAAGGCAGGAATAAATGGACTACAAACAAGCGCTTGCAGCAGCGGTGGGAAGCGCTGCCGGAATCGACATCAACGAAGCATTGCAGCTCATCGAGATACCCGCTGATGCGGCGATGGGAGATTATACGTTTGCGTGCTTTCGATTAGCCAAACAGCTGCGCAAGGCACCCAATGCCATTGCGGCCGAATTATCCGCGCAGATGCAGGTACCGCCGTTTGTATCCAAGGTTCAAACTGTAGGTGCGTACATCAATTTCTTTATTGATAGAAAGAGCTTCATTGAAGACGTGATGCAAACGGTGAGCGGGCAGGGTGCTGCGTACGGCGGCAGCGATATCGGCGCGGGACGCACCGTCTGCATCGATTATTCATCGATCAATATCGCCAAGCCGTTTCATATCGGGCATCTTTCGTCCACTGTAATCGGCGCGGCTTTGTACCGTATATACGGCTTTTTGGGGTTTGCGTGTATAGGCATCAATCACCTTGGCGACTGGGGCACGCAGTTTGGTAAGCTGATCGCCGCCTATCAAAAGTGGGGCCGCAAAGAAGACATCGAAGCAAACGCGGTATCCGCAATGCTGGAGCTGTATGTGCGCTTTCATGACGAGGCGGAAAAGGATGAAAGCCTCAATGAACTGGGACGCGCTTGGTTCAAGAAAATAGAAGACGGCGATGAGGAAGCACTTGAGATTTTCAACTGGTTCAAGGAACTGACACTAAAAGAAGCCGCCGTTATTTATGATATGCTGGGTGTTCGCTTCGACAGCTTTGCGGGCGAGAGCTTCTACAACGATAAGATGCAGCCGGTGATCGATGAGCTCAAGCAAAAAGAGCTGCTGGAGTTTTCGGACGGCGCTTATGTGGTGCGGCTTGGTGACGAGCTGCCGCCGTGTATTGTGCTCAAATCCGACGGCGCAACGCTTTACTCAACACGCGATCTGGCCGCGGCGTTTTACCGCAAGCAAACGTATGATTTTCACAAGTGTCTGTATGTTGTGGCGTATCAGCAGAATTTGCATTTTAAACAATGGTTCAAGGTGGTCGAAAAGATGGGCCATGAATGGGCGGGCGATCTTGAGCATGTGGCATTCGGCATGGTATCGCTGGAGGACGGCACGCTCTCCACACGCCGCGGCAAGGTGGTTTTTTTGCAGGATGTGCTTGAGCGTGCGATAGAGAAAACACGTGCCATCATAGAGGAAAAATCGCCCGGACTTGAGAACAAGGACGAGGTGGCAAAAGATGTGGGTGTGGGTGCGGTCGTTTTTGATACGCTGTCCTCTGCGCGCATCAAGGATATCACGTTCTCGTTTGACAGGGTGCTCAACTTCGACGGCGAAACGGGCCCCTATGTGCAGTACACGCACGCACGCTGTGCGAGCCTGCTGCGCCGGGCCGATTTTGACTGGCAGGCTGCAAATAAGGATCTGGGCGCGCTTGATAATCAGCAGGCGTTTGCCGCGGCAAAGCTGCTGTTCGCGTTTCCCGAAACGGTGCAAAAGGCGTGCGAGAAGAACGAGCCGTATCTGATTACGCGCCATATCATCGAACTTGCCAAGGCCATGAACCGTTTTTACTACGAGCATCGCATCATCGATGAGGATAAGGCCAAAGCGGCAGCGAGGCTTATGCTGACCGCGAACGTCAAGCAGGTGATCAAAACGGGGCTGTGGCTGATCGGCGTAGCCGCGCCCGAGCGTATGTAGCGCACCATTCGCTTACGAGCGTTTCTATAAATCAGAAAACCGCGGCATGGACGGGACACATCCGTGCAAAAAATAACGACACAAAAGCACATGAAGCAATAAAATTTGCGCATGGTTTTTTGTGCGTACTAAGCGGAGGGTTTTATGGAAAAGAGTGAGCAGAAGCAAAAGGGATTATGGGCCTTTGTCAAGCGTCACAGCAAGCGCTATTTTATCGACGCACTGGGAGCGATGGCGCTCGGATTATTCGCATCGCTGATCATCGGCTTGATCATGACGCAGATTATCGGCTTGATTTGGCCGCAGATAGCGGGAACGGTGACGGCTGAACGCTTTGCCGAATGTGTGTCGCTGCTGACAAAGGGACAGGCGAGTGGATTGGAATTTTTAGAGGTTTTCAAGTACCTTGTCGGCGCGGCATCGCCCGTGGTGGGCGCAGCCATTGGTGCGGCGGTGGCATGGGGGCTTAAAGCCAAGCCGCTGGTGATATTCTCGTCGGCCGTGACGGGTGCTTTCGGTTATGTGCTGGGCGGCCCTGTGGGCTGCTATATCGCGGCGCTGGCAGGCGCGGAGTTTGGCCGGCTTGTTGCGGGCAAAACCAAGGTGGACATCATACTGGCACCCATTGTGACGATCACGGCGGGCTGCATCGCAGGCTGGATTGTGGGCCCGGCTGTCAGCACGTTTATGACATGGCTTGGGCAGCTGATCATGATGGCAACAGAATTGCAGCCGTTCTTTATGGGCATTGCGGTGGCGGTGCTGGTGGGCATGGTATTGACGCTGCCGATATCGAGCGCGGCGCTTTGCATCATGCTTGGGCTTGGCGGCCTGGCGGCCGGAGCGGCCACGGTGGGCTGCTGTGCGCAGATGGTCGGCTTTGCTGTGGCGAGCTTTCGCGAAAACCGATGGGGCGGCCTTTTGGCGCAGGGCCTTGGTACGTCCATGCTGCAAGTACCCAACATCGTGCGTCATCCGCAGATTTGGATACCGCCCACACTGGCGGCGGCGATACTCGGGCCGGTGGCCACGCTGGTGTTCCGTATGGAGAACATACCGATAGGCGCGGGCATGGGCACATCCGGCCTTGTCGGACAGTTCGGTACATTTAATGCAATGGCAGGCACATACGATTTTCTGCCGCTGCTGCTGATTGTGGCTGCGCTGCATTTTATATTGCCTGCGGCACTCACGCTTGTGTTCTCGGAGCTGATGCGCAAGAAACGCTGGATCAAGCCGGGTGATATGCTGCTGCCGTCATAAGCAGGCATAGCATTTTCGCTCAAGGCACGGGTATCGCGAAGCGATAAGCGAGTTGATAGCAAACCGAATACTTTTGAAACGGAGGAGCAGTTTCTTGTGAGCTGTTCCTCTTTACATACGGATTCTGTAAAAAATGTGCGCTCTTTGTTGCGGAAAAGACAAAATTATGCGATAATGCAGTTTAGATTTTCAGTTTGAAAGAGGAAGTTATGCTCGATATCAAAAGAATACGAACGGTGCCGGATGAAGTGAAAACGGCACTGGAAAAGCGCGGTGTGACCGGCGTTGTGGAGAAGGTGGCGGCGCTCGATGAGACGCGCAGAGCGCTGATCGTGCAAACGGAAACCCTCAAAGCGCGGCGCAACGAGGTTTCCAAGCAGGTGCCGCAAAAGAAAAAAGCCGGAGAAGACGTTGAGGCGCTCTTTTTGGAGATGAAGCAGGTATCGGAGGATATCAAATCGATAGATTTAAAGCTTGGTGACATTGACGCGCAGATCAGCGCGCTGCTGCTGTCAACGCCCAACGAGCCGTCTGCGGATGTACCGGTTGGCCAGAGCGATGCCGATAATGTAAAGGTGCGTGAATGGGGAACACCCCGCAGCTTTGACTTTGACCCCAAGGCACATTGGGATATCGGCACGGCGCTTGATATTCTCGATTTTGAGATGGCCGCCAAGGTGACGGGCGCTCGGTTTGTATTCAGCAAGGGCTTGGGCAGCCGTCTCGAGCGTGCGCTGATCAATTTCATGCTCAATACGCATACACCCAAATACACCGAGGTTTTTCCGCCGTTTATCGTCAGCCGCGCAGCAATGCAGGGCACGGGCCAACTGCCCAAATTTGAAGAGGACGCGTTTTCGCTTGCGAACACCGATTATTTTCTTGTACCCACGGCAGAGGTGCCGGTGACGAATATGTACCGCGAAAGCATCTTAGAACAGCTGCCCATATACCATGCCGCCTACAGCGCTTGTTTTCGCGCCGAGGCAGGCAGCGCAGGGCGTGACACGCGCGGGCTGATTAGGCTGCATCAATTCAACAAGGTGGAGCTTGTCAAGTTTGTGCATCCGGAGAAATCGCAGGCAGAGCTTATGGATCTGCTTTCTGACGCGGAAAAGATACTGCAAAGCTTAAAGCTGCCGTATCGCGTGGTGCAGCTTTGCACAGGCGATCTTGGGTTTTCAGCCGCAAAGACATATGATATCGAGGTTTGGATGCCAAGCTATGGGCGCTATGTGGAAATATCGTCGTGTTCGAATTTTGGCGATTTTCAGGCACGCCGCGCCAATATCCGTTTTCGGCGCGAAGCGGGCGCAAAGCCGGAATATATACATACATTGAACGGCAGCGGCCTTGCTGTGGGGCGCACTGTCGCAGCAATACTAGAGAATTACCAGCGTGCGGACGGCAGCGTGGACGTTCCCGATGTGCTGCGCGACGCAATGGGCATCAACGTGATCGGTAAGGAGGCTTGACTCATGGTTTGTGATAAATGCAACAAAAAAACGCCGTCTCACGCAACGGTCTGCGCGAATTGCG
>OBJA01000747.1_pt1 | contig 26488 bp, 21 predicted proteins | sample 1519751 | NCBI WGS metagenome assembly OBJA01 (sample SAMEA3881238, study PRJEB22517) | soil metagenome | biome: lake sediment; feature: soda lake sediment; material: sediment, water from around vicinity | place: India | collected 2013-12-23 | depth 3 m
CGCCGGGAGCAGCAGGTGGGTCAGCAGGAAGGGTGCGAGATAATTGACCGCAAAATTCAGCTCGTGGCCGTCGTCGCTCATGGGACGTCCGCCCGGCCGCGGCCCGACCCCGGCATTGTTGATAAGAATATGGAGGCTCTCATGATCCGCCCGGACATCCTCCGCCAGCCGGCGGGTTTCGGCGAGGGAGGAGAGATCCCGGACGTAATATTTCAGTTTGTCGTTTCCCGTCTGTTCACGGATATCCCTGACGGTCGCCTCGCACTTTTCCAGGCTGCGGCCGTGAACGAGCACGGTCGCCCCCATCTGCGAAAGCTTCCGGGCGGCGATCCTGCCGATCCCGTCGGTCGAGCCGGTGATGAGTATGGTCTGTTCCGCTATCGGTTTCATGCCGTTCATCTTCATTGTTCGAATATGCCGAGGGACCGGGGAGTCTTCTGCCGCCCTACATCGGTTGCCCGACGACCAGCTTCACCGATCTTCCCGCATCGACGGCCTCTTCGGCCTCCACCTGATTGAGGCGGGCCAGCTCGTCCAGGGGGATCGCCACCCGGTGTCGGGCATGGAGTTCCCGCAGGGGAACGGCGGCCTCGGTGCTGACGATCCTCAGGCGCAACGGTTCCGCGGCGAGTATCCTCTGGTCGGTCAACTGCCTGAAGCTCTGGCCGGTGCCCCGAATGGCGCGGTCATATTGGCTCCAGCGCTGCTGGGGAGTGTAGCCGAAGAGCTGAAAGAGCCGCCCGTTGTAAAGGACGAAGGTCGCCAGTCCCCTGACGACCCCTTGCCTGGTCTGGGCCAGGAATTCGCCGTCCGCCGCCGGCAGGCCATGGAGCCGGGACGCCGAGGAAGAAAGGAGCCTGATGCCGCTTTGCCGGGAAAATGCCTGCAAGGCCTCCTGCGGGTCCCTTTCCGGGCCCAGGCTGAGCTGGAAGGCGGCATCCTGGCGGGGGCTCGCGGCCATAACCGCACTCCGCTGGTTGACCACTCTCCATTCCTGGGGGAATTCGAGCTGGAAGGCCAGCTCCGGGTGGTAGAACATCGTGTCCCTGACAAACCCCTCCCGGGGGTTGGGGCCGTAGGTCATGCCGTCCAGCCGCCGCAGATACGATTCTCTCTCCACCGGCTGGAAATCACGGGTGCCCAGCTCGGTCAGGCGGGCGCCGATGAACTCCATGCGATTCTCCGGAAACGGATGGGTGGAGGCCCATTCCGGGATCGTCCTTTTCTCCCCGGTTTCGGAGATGCGGGCAAGCATCGCCATGACGTTCATCATTTCCCGGGGATTCTGATTGACGTTCAGCATATAGCGGATGCCGAGGTCGTCCGCCTCGGTCTCGTCATCCCGGCTGAATTTCAGGAAGAGGAGCTGCATGCCCTGGCCGAGCATGGCAGAAAATTCCTGGAGCTCGGGGACCGCGATCGTCGCCACGCCGAGTCCGAGCTGGGTCATCATGGCCCTGCTCACCCGGATGACCGCGTGCTTCGCCGTGACATGGGCGATCTCATGGCCGAGCACGGCGACCAGCTGGGCTTCGTTGTCGAAATGGGCCATGATGCCCCGGGTGAGATATATGTATCCGCCCGGCAGGGCGAAGGCGTTGACCACCTCGTCGTCCACCACCTGGAAGGTCCAGGGCAGCTCGGGCCGTTCGGTGGTCTGGGCCATGCTCGTGCCGAGCTCCTGCACATACCGCTGCAGGCCCTCGTCCGGGTACAGACCCATGGTTCGGACGATGTCCTCGTTGGAGGCCTCGCCCATTTCGATCTCCCGCTGCTCGCCGATCAAGCTCAGATGCCTCGCCCCGGTAGCCTCGATGGTCTGGCAGGCGGTCAAGGTCAGGCAGAAGAGGAGGGGCGGCAGGTACACGAAGCGGGCCACAGCCGATATGCCGGCAAGCATCCCGGGCCACCTGGTTCTGGTTGCTCTGTTTTGCGTATGTTCCATAACGGCTCTTTTCGCTATCCCCATGTCGTTATTTATCTGGAGGTCGGTTTTTTCGTTTCCACACACCCTAACAATAATTAGGGATATAATCAATTCCGCGGGGAAGCAGGGAAGGAGAAAAAACGGATGGGTGGGTCCGAAAGGGCGAGCAGAAATAGTACAGGGATTCAAGTGCCGATAGTCCGGCAGGGTGTCGGGCCGAGAACGATTTGGTGTCGCAGGATACCCGCCTGGTATGATGAACCTTCTGTGGTCGCTCGTGGTTATCTTGTTTATGAAAAAATTAAGCAACACTGAAAAAAGACCAAAAAAATATATTGTCACAGTATTTATGTTTGCAGGCGCCAATCATTTCGAATACAAAGACGGAAGGAAAAAACATGCACAAATAACCATTTTGCCAAGGAAGAGGTGAGTATGAGCATGCACAGGCTGAAACTCAGCATCCTTTCCATCCTTTCGGACAACCTGAAGGAGACCGAGCCGCAACTGGTCCCCTCGAAAGTAATCGCCGGGCGGCTGAACCTTGATGTTTCGGAATTGCGGCCGGTACTGAAAAGCATGGAGGGAACGGGAGTTATTGAAACAGACCCCGACCTGCAGTACACTCTCATCACCAGGGAAGGACTGCACTGGTATCGGGAACAGGGACGGCAAAGATAGGCAAGTTCCTTCATTTCCCGATATCTTGAATTCATTTCCTGTCTCATCGCGTCCCGTGGGGGCATAGTCGAATTCCTTCCCCCGGTTGATGAGAAATGTATTTCGTGAAGGCCTTATCCCTCTCAATGGTACTGAAGAGAGCCTCTTGAAAGAATGAACCCTATGGAAAAATCGACGCAATTGACATACGATCGGTATATCAAGGCCTTGATGGATATTGGCCAGGCGATCACCTCGGACCTCTTCCTCGAGGACCTCTTCAAGCTGATCGTCATGGTGACCGCCCGGGTGACCGGGGTGGAGATCTGTTCCCTGTGGCTGATCGACGAAAACGAAAACCCACCGGTGATCAGACTGAAGGCCACCCAGGCCATCGACCGGGAATATGTCAAGGACCGGGTGCTGCGCATGCACGAGGGTGTGGTCGGCTACGTCGCCTCAACTCAGCGGCCGCTGGTGATCGACAATGTGCTGGACAACGAGCGGTTCAAGGAAAAGGAGATGGCGGCCAAACTCGGGCTGGTTTCCATGGTCGGGGTGCCCCTCACGGGCAGGGAAGGCAAGGTCATGGGCGTCCTCAACTGCTTCACCGCCAAGCCGCATGTCTTCTCGGAAACCGACGTCAATCTGCTGGCCGCCGTGGCCAGCCAGGCCGCGGTCGCCATCCACAACACCGAGCTGATCGTCAGGACCCGGGTCATCGAGCAGGAGTTGAAGTCCCGCAAGGTCATCGAGCGGGCCAAGGAGATCCTGATGCACCGGCGGCAGATGAGCGGCGAGGACGCCTACCGCTGGATCCAGAAGCGCAGCATGGATACCCGAAAATCGATGCAGGACGTGGCCGAGGCGATTGTTCTGTCGGACGAGCTTTAATACCTTAGTACCTTGTTGAAGAATGATCTTCGTCAAGGTCCATTACTCCCTCTGCAGTGGGAGGGGATAACAACCCTTGGGTTGCGGGCGCAACCCGCATTGGTAGTCTGTCGGATTGCGGCAATTCTCTTTCCTGAAGAATATGTCGCGCGGATAGGGTGGACGTTGTGGACCGGGTGGACAGCCGGCCAACAGGTCCACTTGGTCCACCCAGTCCACTCGGTCGCGTCCGAAATGGGGCCGACCAACTCGAGCGATGTTTTCCTCCAGCTTCCCAGAAATTGTATACTTCCACTCATTGCATTTTTTGCCTTGACAGGGAAAATTAGTCAAGCTAATTAAACATAGTAAAAATTACTATCATCCTCACAATGGCGTGAGGCTGATTAGCGATACTGGACAACGGCGTCTGTTTCCTCTCGGTGGCAGACGCCTTTTTTTTGCCGACGGACGGCAGGCAATCTCCACCGGGAAAAGCACCGAAAAAAGGAGATTGCACCATGCGTTTCGAGAAGTTGAATGATGTCCTGGGGACTGCCAACAGAGGAAATCCAGCGGAATCGGGTCTCTGCACCCTGTGCCGGGCCGACTGCGCCGGCAAGTGCGAGACCTGGAAATCGAGCCTGGTCGGGCGAAAGCTCCTCTATCCCCGAGATTTCGGGCTGGTAACGGCGGGGGCCAACAACACCACCCATGTAGGGGTATCCTATAACTCCCTGCGAATTCAAGGGTATGCCTACGGCGCCGCGGGGCTGAACGAGGGCCTCACCGTAAACGCCGACGACTGCATTTTCCCCAATGTCGATCTGTCCACCGAGTTCGGCGGCAAGGTGAAGACCAAATCACGCCTGCCGCTGATGACCGGCGCCCTGGGCTCGACGTTCATCGCCGCAAAATACTGGGATTCCTTCGCCGTCGGCTGCGCGCTCACCGGCATCCCCATCGTCATCGGCGAAAATGTTGTCGGCGTTGACAGGAAGTCGACCATCAATGGCGGCAGGATCAAGGAGGCGCCGGAACTCGACCGCCGCATCGACATCTACCTCCGCTATTTCGACGGTCACGGCGCGATCATCGTTCAGTTGAACGTCGAGGACACCCGCAACGGCGTCGCCGAATACGTCGCCGAGAAGTACGGCAACAAGTGCATCATCGAGTTGAAGTGGGGCCAGGGGGCGAAGAACATCGGCGGCGAGATCCAGGTGACGAGCCTCGACTATGCGCTGTTTCTGAAGGAGCGCGGCTATGTGGTCGACCCGAATCCCGCCCTGCCGGAAGTCCAGGAGGCCTTTGCCAAAGGCGCGATCAAGTCCTTTGCCCGCCACAGCCGCCTGGGCGGCACCCATCTCGAGACCGTCGACCTGGTCCGGGAGGATTTCATGCGGTCGGTGGACTACCTGAGGAGCCTCGGCTTTACGCGGATCTCGCTGAAGACCGGCTCTTACGGCATGGAAGAGCTGGCCATGGCTATCAAGTTCGCCTCCGACGCAGGGCTCGACCTCCTCACCATCGACGGTTCCGGTGGCGGCACCGGCATGAGCCCGTGGAATATGATGCAGAGCTGGGGCGTGCCGTCGATCAACCTCCACGCCAAGGCATACGAGTATGCGAGCATGCTTGCCGGCCGCGGCCAGAAGGTGGTCGACCTGTCCTTTGCCGGCGGTTTCGCCCTGGAGGACAGCATCTTCAAGGGCCTCGCCCTCGGCGCCCCCTTCGTCAAGATGATCTGTATGGGCCGGGGCATCATGATTCCCGGTTTCCTCGGCGCCAACATCGAAGGGGTGCTGCATCCGGAGCGGCGGGAGAAGGTCTGCGGCAACTGGGACAACCTGCCCAAGTCGGTGACGGATATCGGCACCACGCCCGAGGAGATCTTCGCCTCCTATTTCGACGTCCAGAAGAAGGTGGGGAAAGAGGAGATGCGGAACATCCCCTACGGGGCGATCGCCATGTGGACCATGGCCGACAAGCTGGCCTGCGGCATTCAGCAGCTGCTGGCTGGTGCCCGCAAGTTCAAGGTATCGCAGATCAGCCGCGAGGACATCTATGCGGCGAACCGCGAGACCGCCCGCGAGACGGGGATCACCCATATCACCGACGCCAAGGACGAAAGCGCCAGGGCTATCCTGATGTCCTGATGCCGATGATAAGGAGCCTGTAGGATTATGCCCTTTTCTTCGTTGAACTCGAAAAAATTATCCTCGGAACATTATTTATATGCCTCCGGTAATTTTTCCGAGTTCGCCTCGATCTGAAAAAATTGCTATAACCCGACAGACTCCTCGTCGGCGCAGAGACCCTGCCGTCACATGGCGGCACGGCGGCAGGGTTCAAGAAGGACCGGCGGGATCAGCCGCGCACGGAGATCCAGAGCAGTTCGGCCACCCCTTCGCCGGTGTTGCGCCACCCTCCCGGCGTATTCTTCGGCAGATACACCGTGTCGCCGGGATTGACCTCGCAGGACTCGTGGTCGACCATCATCTCCAGCCGGCCGCTGAGGAGATAGCCGAACTCCTCCCCCTTGTGGGTCAGGAAGTGGCCCGCAAGTTTTTTACCCGGCTTGATCCTGACCAGCGCGGCCTGCAATTTCGAAGCGCCGTCCGGCAGCAGCAGCAACTCGGCCTCGGCCTCGTCCCTGGCAACCCGCTCCAGCGGCAGGGGGGAACGTTTCTCCACGGGCTGGACGAAGGAGCTCTTGGCCAGGCCATGGTCCTTGAAGAAGGTGCCCATGTCGATGGCCAGACTCTCGGCGATCCGGAACAGGGCCGGCAGCGAGGGGTAGATGAGGTTTTTCTCCACCTGGGAGATGGTGCTCGGGGTCACCCCGGTCAGATCGGCCAGACGTTTCTGGCTGAGGCCCCGCAGCTGCCTGAAACTCTTGATCTTCGCCCCCAGGTCGAACTTGCCCTTCTCTTGCCGCTGGCTCTCGAAGATGATCTCCGAATCCTCGCACACGTACTCGTGCTGCTCGTTGAGGAACTTGGAGTTGCGCTTCTCCGCCTTGACGATCTTCAGCGCCGACTTGCCCCGGCGAACCGACAGGTCGATGGCCACTTGGGCGATCTTGTTGATGTTGGCCTTGAGCCGGTTGGAGTGGGCCCCCTTTTCGATCAGCCAGAAGGCGATGGTCTCCAGCTCGTAGAGGCGGGGGCAGGTCCTGGCGTAAAACTGCAGCACCTGCTCCTCGCCGCCCCACAGGGACTGCATGCCGGTGAGGCTGTCGATAATGAAATGGACGTCGCCCGAGAGGTTGCCGTGCACCCCGTAGATCGCCTCGGCCACATGGTTGGGGCTGGACGGGTCGTTCAGCTTGATCACCTGGTAGGGCCACAGGGCCCCGTCCTTCTCGTAGAATTTGTTGAAGACCTCGGAACGGTCGCCCTTGCCGTTGGTGAAGCAGTCGAGGATGGTCAGGTTCTGGCTCTCGGCGAGCGTCCCAAGAAAGGACACCACGTTCTTCGGCGAACGGTCGAAGGTGACGTAGATCAGCGGTTTTCTGCGGGCGAGCGTCTCGCGGATGAACTTCAGGCAGAAGATTGCGGAGAAGCTGCCGGCGTCCTCGTACCAGAGGACGTTGTCGCCGATAAACAGGTCGCCGAGCAGCCTGTCGAGTTCCGGGATGCCTGAGGAGACGCGTTTCTTTTTGATACTCTCTGGTTTATTGAGGGTGGGCATTGCTCGCAAAACGGTGGGAGTTGATGCACGGCATCCTTTTATTTCTTTGTAACTATTCTCGGCAACATCTTGAAGGCACCGGTGTTTGCAGAGAATCATCCAAATCGAAATCGGGATCGCTATCGAAATCGAAAGATACGTTCGATCCCGATACCGATAGCGATTTCGATTCCGACAACTACCGGATCTCCAGCCAACTCACAGTACCTTAGAAATTGGTTTCTTGTTTATTAACGAATTTCGTGAAGGTACTTAACCCCTCTGCTGTGGGAGGGGATAACAGCCCTTGGGTTGCGGGGCGCAGCCCGCATTAGAGGTTCTGGAGATAGTTACGCTTCCCTTAGCAATACCCGAGAAGAGAAAGGATTATCAACAATAATCCTATGATTCGGTCATCATTTCCCGGTGCAGCCGCTCCGCCTGCAGACAGAAGGCCTCCAGCCGGGCCTCGATGATCTGCGGGAAGGGCGCGCCGTCCGTCTCGATGGCGAGGAAGGGGAACTTCCGGTCGCCATCCAGAAGGAGGGGAGGGCCCGCCATGCCGTTCAGCCGCTTTTTCTCCGCAGTGGTAAAGCGTTCCTGCAGCACCGCCTCCGCCAGCCGGCTGGGCATGCAGCCGAAGGGGCCGATGGAGATGATGCCGCAGGCGGGGTTGAGGATGTCGTGAAAGGCCGAGCCGATGGTGAGGATGGCCTCCCCCTGGATCTCCGGCGAGAGATAACGGGCGCCGAGGTCGACCACCGGCCCGATCCGCATGTCGCCGTGGTGGAAGAGCCCGGATGGGGCGAGGAGTTCGCGGATCTTCCGGTCGATGCGCTCCTTGAGCCAGTGGACCATTTTGAATTGCAAGGATTTTTTGCCGTGGATGCCGTTATTGATCAACCAGTCGATGTACTTGAGCCACTCGCTGTTCTGCGAGGTGCGGACGATGAAGCCGCGTTCGGCCAGCCTCTCCACCAGCTGCTGGAGGGAGAGGGGGTCATGGCGGACGTAGATTTCTCCAGCGAGGGTAATCTTGGGGATCGCCCGGTAGTCGCGGGCCAGGGGGATGGTGGCGAGTTCCCGGGCACACCTGCCGAGCTCGCTGGCCAGGGTTCGCCACTTTCCGGCTATGACCCGGCGGATGGCCCCAAAATTTCTTTCCAGCAGTTCGACCGCCGCCTCCTTGTCCGCTGCCCCCGCCAGGATGGTGGACCACATCTCGTCGAACAGGTCGCCGATGACGATGCCCCGCCAGGCGGCAACCTGAAATTTACTGCCAAGTCCGCCGTAACTGGTTCTGGTGGAAGGTGAAAAGACGGCAATGTCGGGAAAGTCCCGGCGGGCGATGAGTTTTCGGGTGAGGACGTTGTACTGGCCGAATCGGCACGGCCCGTGGGCGTTCGGCATCAGGTAGGCGGTAATCTCGCCTTGCGGCCGGTCTTCCTGCAGGTAATGGAAGATGGAGCCAAGGGTGGTCTGCAGCGGCAGGCATTCCTTGCAGCTGGAAAGTCCCCGGCCCAGCTTGAGGGTCTCGGCGTCGGCAGGCGGCAGTAGCTCCGTCCGCACACCGCAGCCGGCGATGGCGTCGGCCAGCAGCGGCGTGCCGAATCTGCCCATAGCCGGCACCAGCATCCGGACTCGCTTGTCCCGAAGGCTCACCAACTGCCCCCCGGCAGTGCGGATGGCCGCCCCTCCCGGCCGGTACTCCACGGTGGCGATTCTCGTGCTATTGCCTTCCCTGGCGTACGATCTGCCCATTTTACGGCAGGCGGCGACAATGTCGAGGAAGGCCTCGATCCGGGTCTCGAGGCCGGCATCGGCGGTGTGGCTGTCGAGTTCCAGGGTGAGGCTCGGCTTCGGGCCCATGATGTCACGAAAATAGGTGATGAGGAAGGAATCCGGCCCGCAGGAGAAATTGGTGATATAGGCACCGAAGAGCTGCGGGTGTTTCGCCGTGAAGCCGGCGCAGCGCAGAAGGTGGTCGCCCATGGCCCAGTACATGTTGGTCTCCGCCTCGATGACTTCATCCTCGTAGGGCAGGAGGTCGAAGGGGACGATCGGCACCCCCCGGCTGGCGAATTTCAGGGCGAGGCCCTTGTTGGCGGTGTCCGTGAAGCTGTTGTACGGTCTGCCGAAGAGAACCACAGCGAACCGTTCCGGGGTCTTCTCGAGGTCGGCCAGGAACTCACGGCCCATCTCCTTCAACCGGCGGTGGCACCTGGCCTGTTCGTCATGGGCCGCGGCAAAGGCCTTCCGGCCTTCGGCCGAGGTCCTGCCGAGACTCACGGCGAGGTCACCGAAAACGCGCTGCTGCTCGGAGAAGCTTGCGGAGAAATCGACCATCGGGGAGAGTGTTGCGTGATTGTCCAGTTCCCTGAAGGTGCTTTTCATATAGAATGGTTCGCTCTGGACGAAGACGCAGGCGCAGGAGGTTTGGTCGCAACCGGAGGAAATGGACTTCACGAGGGGCAGGAAGGTGAAGTCCGCCGCCATCTCGAGCATCTCGGCAAGATAGCCGTGGGCGAGTTCCACCGGATAGCAGAAGGGAGCGCTCCGCCGGGCCATGCCTTCCGGAGAGAGTATTTGGGGCAACACCAGTTCGATATCCAGCGCCTCGAAGTAGCGGCGGTAGAAGGGGTAATAGGTATTGACCATGAACGACCGGTTCATCCGGACCTTCGTTCCCCGGTGCCGCTGCCCGCTCTTTTCCAACTCGAAGATCAGTTTCTGGCGGGCGGCGACCAGGTTGCAGCCGCGGCTGTCAACCTCGGTGTCCCGGAGGATGTTGTCGTAGCGGTTGCAGATGCCGCCGAAGGGATAGGTCCTGCCGTCCAGGTTGATTCTCGCGATCTCGCATTTCCGGTCGCATTTTTCCTTGCCGCCGCCGCAGACGAAGGGCTTTTCGTAGCCGACTTCCCGGGTGGCCAGGGTCTCCAGGTCGAAGGAGCCCGGTTGCAGGAGCCCCTGTTCGAGCCTTTTTTCCACCTCCAGGGCAACCCCGAAAGCCCCGATCAGACCCGGATCGGGCGGGACGATCACCTCCTTCCCGGTGAGGGCGGCCATGGCCACCGGCACCGCCGGATTGTAGCAGACCCCGCCCTGAATGAAGATCTTCCTGCCAACCGGCCGATTTCCCTTGACCCGGTTGATGAAATTGAGCGCCACGGAGTAGACCAGGCCGGCGACGATATTCTCCGTAGAAATGAGCTGTTGCACGGCATTCTTGATGTCCGAGCTGATGAAGGCGGCGCACTGGTCGCTGAAGTTGGGCGGCTTGTCCCCCAGGAAGGCCAGGTTGCCGATCTCGCTCACCTCGAGCCCCAGGCTCTCCTTGGCCGATTCCTCGAGGAAGGAGCCGGTCCCGGCGCTGCAGGCCTCGTTCATGGCGTAGTCGTTGGGGACGCCGTTGGCGAGGAAGGTATATTTGGCATCCTGTCCGCCGAGTTCCAGGATCGTGTCGACCTCCGGGTCGTAGAAGGCGGCGGCGGTGGCATGGGCGATGATCTCGTTGACGACGCCCCGGGTCATGGCGTGGAGGCCGGCGATCTGGCGGCCGGAACCGGTAACGCCCACCGCCTCGATGGCGACTGCCGCCCCGAGCTGATCCTGCAATGACCTGTAAACCTTCCGGGCCGCGCCGATGGGGTCGCCGCCCGTGCGCAGGTAGGCGGAGGCGAGGACTTCCTTGTCGCTGCGCCGCAGGAGGACGCCTTTGGTGGTGGTGGACCCTACGTCCAGGCCGAGTATCGTTCGATCGCCCTCTTCCGCTCGCCCGTGAGGCCGGCTGCGGTAGTGCACCAGATGCCGGTAGTCGTCGAGCGGCTGGTGAAAGGAAAATTGGCAGGGGTCGTCGGCGAACAGCCGATCTTCCCCGGGGTAGGGGCGGGGAGTATTGTCGAGCGCCCAGAGCGCCGCGCCCAACGCTTCGAAACAGGCAGCCTCGGCCGGAATGCACAGGTCCGCGATCTTTTGCCGGAGGTGGTGGACCATGCCCCTGTTGTTCGCGCAGCCGCCGACCAGGAGAACATGGTTCAGATCGAAATTCTTCATCAGCTCCAGCAGTTTGTCCGCCATCATGCCGGTCAGCCCGGCAACCACCGCATCCTTGGGCACCCCCTTGTTGAGGGCGTGGGTGCAGTCGCTCTTACAGAACACCGAGCATCGTCCGGAGATCCTGAACGGCTTCTCCGGCAGCTGCATGGCAGTGGCTTCCGCCAGCGGAATGTCCATCCGGCGCAACTGCTGGAGGAAGAAATCCCCTGTCCCGGCCGCGCATTTATTGCCGGTATGGATGTTGCCGATGAAGCCCCGTTCGTCGAGATGGTAGACCAGGAAAGTTTCCCCCCCCGCCGAAACCACCACCCGATACGGGTGACCCTCGGGCAGGACATGGGCGACCGCCAGCTCGGTGGCTTCCGGTTCGGAGATGGAAGAGAGGTTGAGGGCATGGCGGAACCTGCGGCCGGTGACGCAGATTCTCCTGCCGGTCAGGTCGCCGGCCTCCCGCAGCAGGGCCGCCAGGCAGTCCCGGACGCTGCCCTGATGGGCGATCGCGGCATGTTTGACGATGATCGGTGCATTTCCCTGCCGTTCAAGCTCGACCAGCGACACGGTTGAGGCGCCCAGACATATTCCCAGCGAACTCTCGAAACTTTTGTGCACAGCTCCTATCCTTTCCCTTCTTGGGGTTATTGATAAACGGAGTAACACAAAACTGCCGATCCGGCCGGCACCTGCGGGCGGAGGGCGTCCCTTTCCCGGATCGGTTGTTCCACTAGAACAGGAATGTTCATTTTAGCCAAGAATCGGATACAATTCACCTGGTAAAGTGATATCAACCGCTTTTTAAGGGCATCGCCAGACAAATTTTTCGGTGTCTTTAGTACCTTAGAAAATCATTTCTTGTTTTTTGAAATGATTTTCCAAGGTACTGATCCCTTCTACTGTGGAGGGGATGACAACTCTACGGGTTGCGGAGTCTTCCGCAATCATGTGGTCAGGTATTGGGTCGGGTAATGTGTTAGGTAGAGGACGGATGCTCCTCTGTTGCCGAAGTCATGGGCTGCCTCGCGGAATATTTCTCGATGAAGCCGCTCGGCCGATAGCTGAGCTTCGAATGGCGGAGCCCCTCCTCGCCCAGGTCCTGCTCGCGGTTGATGGTGGTATAGCGGTCGCCGATGATGGAGGCGAAGGCTTGATTGATAAACTGATAGATACCTCTGTAGCGGTTGAGGGCTTTTTCGAAGTGGATCACGAAACTGGTGCCGCAAGCCAGTTCCTCGCCGAGGGTGAAGGCTGCCGGCTCACCTTCCACGTAATAGATCCCGCCGCAGAGCTGCAGTTCCTCGTTTTTTTCCAGGGCCTCGCGGGCGGCGGCGTAATCGCCGGGAGAATCGTGCTCGCTTCGCCAGGTTTCCAGGATAGCGAGGGCATCCGGCAGATTCTCCGGGATCAGCGGGCGTCCCTCGCAGTGATAATCATGGAGAAAGCCCTTGATGAGATTTCTTTTTTTCTGGAATTTTCGCCCGGCGAGCTCGGCCAGTTCCCGCCGCAGATAGAGGTAGTCGAAATTGTCGCGGTCCTCCGTCACCAAGAAACCCATGGCCTCCAGGGGTGCTTTCTGGGGCCCGGCCACGCATTTCATGCGTTGATGGGAGGCCATCAGCAGGTCAAGGACCGGCTTCTCCGGCAGGCCGAAGGGCGACATGAAGAATCTGCGGCCCTGATCACTGCCCAGAATGATGACGAGACCGTCCGGCAGGTGCGAGAGCAGGTAGTTGTGGGTATCCCTGAACAGATAGATATTGGCGAAGGTGAACTCGGAAACTCCTTCCGGCAGGGCCTGGAACAGAGGGTGGAGGAGGGGGCGCGCATCCATGGTGACGGCTGCGGCGGCAGGATATTCCGGGATGATATCCGGCCAAGGCGGGTGCTGTCTTGAATCCCGGCCCTTTCCGGCAGCCTCGTCTCGGCAACTGCGGCACGTGGTTTTTTCCCGCTCGATTTTCATAATCCCAACAACATAATACATATCTCGAGGCTCGCCTCGAAAAATCTACTCTCAAATACTATCTCCTATTTTTTCACAGGATACTCGAAAGGCAGCCGTTTTGACAAACGGGGATGTTTTGGGTAAGCTTTCCAGGAAAAAGGCTAAGTGCAGGGTACCCATGTTTTCGACGAAGATTTTTCATAACACGATCTTGGATTGGTCGCTGGCCCTCGGTGTGACCGTCTCCGTTTTTGTCGCCGCATTGTTGGCAAAGCACATCGTCTATCGCAGGCTTTCGGTTCTCGCCGCCGGAACCGATGCAGTCTTGGGCGATCTCCTGGCGGAGCTGATCCGTCGTCTGAACAATCTCTTCCTGCTCGCCGCGGCCGTTTATATCGGAACCCTCAGGCTGTCCCTGCCCGACCCGGCCAGGAATATCATAAACCATGCCGTGATCGTCATCCTTCTCGTCCAGCTGGGCCTCCTCTTTTCCCAGGCGGTGAGCTTCTGGGTGGAGAGCTTTCGCCGCCGCAAACTGGCGAGCGATGGCAGTGCCGTGACCACCCTCGTTTCGGTAGGATTCATCCTGCATATGGCGATCTGGGTTATCTTTATCCTGATCGGTCTCGATAATTTCGGGATAGACGTAACCGCCTTGATAGCCGGCTTGGGCATCACCGGCATAGCCGTGGCGCTTGCCATTCAGAATATCCTCGGCGACCTGTTCGCCTCTTTTTCCATCGTCCTCGACAAACCCTTCGTCATCGGCGATTTCATCGTCATCGACGGATATATGGGGACTGTCGAGCATATTGGGCTCAAGACCACGCGAATCCGCAGTCTGTCCGGCGAACAGTTGATCTTCTCCAACGCCGACCTGTTGAAGAGCAGGATCCGCAATTTCAAGCGCATGCAGGAGAGACGGGTGGTCTTTTCCCTGCGGGTTGCCTATCACACGCCGGCGGAAAAACTGCGGGAAATCCCGGCAATGATACGGCAGGCCGTGGAAAACAATCCCCGCACCCGTTTTGACCGGGCCCATTTCGCCGAATATGCCGAATTTGCTCTGAGGTTCGAGGCCGTGTATTGGGTGACCACGGCAGATTTTAACGATTACATGGATATTCAACAGGCCATAAACCTGGAACTCCACAGCCGTCTCCGCCAGGCGGAAATAGAATTTGCCAATCAGAACCGAGTCTTCATCGATTCTCGGGGGCCTGGCGGTCTCAAGGATATTTCCTGAAATCCTCCGACGCCTTGGCGAGCCGTTCTGCCGGGGACCGGAAGGGAGCAAGGAAGCCATGTAGTGGATAAGAGGCTGGCCTCTGGAGACTTCCCCCCTTGCCCCTCAGGTTTTCGATTCCCCCCCTGGAAGTCGTTTCGCTCTTAGCCGGTCAAGTTGACAAGGTGTCGCTTTCATCTTACCTCTTGTATAAAGCCTAACATTGAGTATCGGCACTGCACTAAAGCTTTTGCCGTGTGAACAAGAGGAGGAGTTATCATGATTGGATTAGCCGTAATATTGCTCATTATAACCATGTCGCCGGTGTGGGTCTCACCGGTATCGCAACTCTTGCATAAAGCCAAGTATTGATTATCGGCACTGCACTAAAGCTTTTGCCGTGTGAACAAGAGGAGGAGTTATCATGATTGGATTAGCCGTAATTTTTCTCATCATAGCTATTGTCGCCGGTGTCCTGGGTCTCACCGGTATCGCAGGCACAGCCGCGAATATCGCATGGATTCTCTTTGTTGTCGGTCTCATTCTGGCAATAGTGTTTGCCATTCTCGGACGAAGGCCTCATGTCTGACGATGGTCCGCAGGTCTTGCGGGGGGCAGCATTGAATAACGTCACGTTCCGAAAACTCATCAACCAAGGGAGGAAGTCATGCCAACTCACAGAGTCATACTCGCTGTTGTTCTTTCCAGCTTTCTCGCTTTATCGACTGTCTCCTGCGACCGGGACGAACGGCCCGGAAGGACAGAGGAAAGGCAACCTACGCAGCAACCCGAGGTGACCCAGCCGCCCGGAGAGACCCAGCCGCCCGGAGAGACCCAGCCGCCCGTAGAGACCCAACCGCCCGGGGAGACCCAGCGGCCGGGTGAAACCCAGCCGCCCAGTGAAACACAGCCGCCCGGGGAAACACAACAGCCTGGGGAAACGCAACAGCCCGGCGGAATGGAGCAACCGGGAGGGCCTCAGCAGCCAGGCGGGACAGGAACGGGGCAGCCGACTCAATAGCATCGCCATCGATTCCATCCACCCACCTATCCTCACAGCGGCGGGCGCAACACAGGCAGTTTGTGTTGCCGCTCAATGCGGGGCCTGCACTTCCGGGGGCTGGGAAAGGGGCTCATGCGGGCTGACGCCCCACAACCCGAGGGTACTTATCTCCTCCCACAGCAGAGGGGATGAGTACCTTCACCAAATTCGGCAACGAGAAGATGAGACGCGTTGCCCGAAAGGCTCAATGGCCGGCCCGCAGCTTCTCCCAGTACTGCTGATAGATCGCCAGTGCCTCGCCGACATCGGTCTGGAACTCGCCGTTATCGAGAATCTCGGCGCTCGGGAAGATTGTCGGGCTGGTGCGGGCGTTTTCCTCCAGGAGCGGAATGGCGGTGGTCACCGGTGTGGTATAGCCGGTAATCTCCACGCAGTCCCGGGCCACTTCCGGCTCCATCATGAAATTGATGAAGGCGTGGGCGTTCCTGACGTTCTTCGCACTCTTGGGGATGACGAAACTGTCGACCCAGAGATTGGCCCCTTCCTTCGGATAGACATAACGGATCCTGTCGTTCTCCTGTTCGGCCATCCAGGCTTCGCCGTTCCAGATCATGCCGACGTTCACCTCCCCCGCGAGATAGGGCAGGCGTGGCGAATCGCTGTTGAAGACCAGGACGTTCGGCATCAGGTCCTTGAGGAGCTGATAGGCGGCCTCGATCTCCTTCGGATCGGTGGTGTTGCTGCTCCTCCCCTGGATCTTGAGGGCCATGTGGAAGACCTCCCGCATGTCGTCCTGGAGCAGCAGCTTGCCTTTGTACTTGAAATTCCACAGGTCCTTCCAGCCGGTCACTTCGCCTTCGGGGATGGCTTCGCTGTTGTAGGCGATGCCGGTCGAGCCCCACATGAAGGGCACGGAGTAGGCGTTGCCCGGATCGTAGGACTTGTCGAGCAGCCTCCCGTCGAGGTCCTTCATGTTGGGCAGTTGGGCGTGGTCGAGGGGCTGCAGCAACCCTTCCTTGCCCATCTTGCTGACGAAATAGGTCGACGGCACCACCACGTCATAGCCCTCGCCATCAACCAGCTTGAGTTTCGCGTACATTGTCTCGTTGCTGTCGTAGGTGCTGTAGATAACCTCGATGCCCGTCTCCTCGGTGAATCGCTGCAGGACGGAATCGGGAATGTATTCCGTCCAGTTGTAGACATAGACCTTCCCGGCGGCCTGAGCCTGGGAGGCGCAGAACAGGGCGAGCAGCAGGCCTGGCTTCATTTTACTCCACAGTTTCATGCATCTTCTCCTTTATCAACAGTTGACTGATCAGGACCAGCACCAGCGACAGACCGACCATGATCGTCGCCAGCGCATTCACTTCCGGCTTCACCCCCACCTTCACCATCGAGTAGATCTTCAGCGGCAGCACGTCGTAGGCCGGGCCGGTGACGAACGAACTGACGATAACATCATCCAGAGACAAGGTAAAGGCCAGCAGCCAGCTCGACAGGAGGGCCGGGCGCAGGAGCGGCAATACGACGCGCCAGAGCAGCTGCCCCTCCGAGGCCCCGAGGTCCCTGGCCGCATCGAGGAGATGCGGGTCGAAGCCCTGGATGCGGGCGGAGACGGTCACCATGGTGAAAGGCAGGCAGAAGGTGATATGGGCGAGCAGCAGCGACCAGAAGCCCAGGGCGACACCGATGCTGATGAAGAGGACCAGGAGCGAGATGGCGAGGATGATGTCCGGGGCCATCATCAGGGTCATCAGGGTGCCCTGCAGGAGGCGCCGGCCGGGAAAGCGGTAGCGGTGGAAGGCGATGGCCGCAAGCGCCCCGATGGCGGTGGCGAAGGTCGCGGCGCAGACGGCGATGGTCAGGGAATGCCAGGCGGCCTCCATCAGCCCGCGGTTGGCCGCCATGGCGGAGAACCACTTCAGGGTGAAGCCGTCCCACTTGAAGCCGTAGCGGTTGTCGTTGAAGGCGTTGATCACGAGGATCGCGATCGGCAGGTAGAGATAGCCGAAGATCCCGGCGAAGAAGAAAACCCGCAGCCCCTTCATGTCCCGTTCCTCTTCAGGGCCAGCCGGCGCAGGATGAGGCCGTAGGCGGCGAGCATCAGGGCCATCATGAGGATCAGGACGATCCTGGTGGCGGAGCCGAGCGGCCAGTTGCGGGCGTTCAGGAATTGCTGCTGGATGAGGTTGCCGGCCAGGAGCTGCCTGGCTCCGCCGAGGAGCGTCGCCACGTAGAAGAGACCCATGGTCGGCACGAAGACCAGGATGCAGCCGGCGAAAGCCCCGGGCAGGGAGAGCGGCCAGACGATCCTGGCGAATGTGGTGAAAAATCCCGCGCCCAGGTCCCGCGCCGCCTCGACCAGCCGGTAGTCGAGCTTTTCCAGATTGGCGTAGAGCGGCAGGATCATGAAGGGCAGCATCAGGTAGAAGAGCCCCAGGATGACCGCGCCGTCGGTGTAGAGCAGCTGCAGCGGGCTGTCGATCAGGCCGGTCGCCATGAGCAGGGAATTGATCAGTCCCTGGTTGCCGAGGACCATGCGGATAGCGTAGGTCCGGACCAGGGAATTGGTCCAGAAGGGGATCATCAGGAGGATCAGCACCGTGGTCCTCATGTTTTTATTCAGGCGGACGGTCAGCCAGGCAAAGGGATAGCCGGCAGCCAGGCAGAGCAGGGTGGTCACGGCGGCGAAACGAACCGAGCGGAGCATCACCTCCAGGTAGACGGGATCGATCAGCCGGCGGTAGGCGGCGAGCGTCAGTTCCGGCCGGAAGAAGGCCTGTGGGTCCTGCTCGAAAAAGCTCGTCGCCACCAGGAGGAGGATCGGCACCACGCCGAAGAGCACCAGCCAGGAGGAGACAAGACCGATGACCGCTATCCGGGTCTTACTTCTCATCCGGCAGGACGACCTCCCAACCTTTGACCCAGGAGACATGCACCCGCTCCCCGACCCGGTAGTCGAAGTCGGGGTCGTCTTCGTCGAAGAATTCGCAGGCCCGCACCATGAGGCCGCCATCCAGGCGTATGACGGTATCGAGCGTTACGCCGCGATAGCTCCGCTCGACGATGGCCCCGGGGAAGGCGGGCCCCTGGCCTTCCTCCGAAAGACGGAGATCCTCGGGGCGCAAAAGCAGCTGGACCGGTTGGCCGGGAGCGAAGTCCCGGTCGGTCTCGGCCACCACCGTCCGGTCGAGGATGGCGATCTGCAGGTGCCTGGCGTCGAGCCGGGCCACGACCTTTCCCGGAAAGAGGTTGATGTCGCCGATGAATCTCGCGACGTAGAGGCTCCTCGGCTCCTCGTAGACTTCCCGCGGCGTGCCGATCTGGGCGATCCGGCCGTCCTGCATGACAACCACCCGGTCGGACATGGAAAGGGCCTCTTCCTGGTCGTGGGTGACCAGGATGAAGGTGATGTTCAGGTCCCGCTGCAGCCGCTTCAACTCGACCTGCATCTCCCGGCGGAGCCGGGCATCGAGGGCGGAGAGGGGTTCGTCGAGGAGCAGCACCCGGGGCCGGTTGATCACCGCCCTGGCCATCGCCACCCGCTGCTGCTGGCCGCCGGAGAGCTGGCCGGGAAAGCGCGCGGCGAAGTCCTCCATCTTCACCGCGCGGAGCGCGGCGGTAACCCGCTGCCGGAGCGGCTCGCCTTTAATGCCGCGGAGGCTGAGTCCGAAGGCGACGTTGTCGAAGACGGTCAGGTGGGGAAAGAGGGCGTAGCTCTGAAAGACGGTGTTTACCTGCCTTTTTTCCGGCGGCAGGGGTAGCAGGTCGACGCCGTCGAGGAGGATGTCGCCCTTGTCCGGTTTTTCAAAACCGGCGATGAGGCGGAGCAGCGTAGTCTTGCCGCAGCCGGACGGCCCGAGGAGGGTGACGAATTCGCCGTGGGCGATCTCCAGGTTGAAATAGCTCAGCACCGTATGGCCGGCAAAGGATTTGCCGAGGCCACGGATGGTGAGGACCACATTCTCTGCCGGGCCTGCCCCGGGACGAGCCGCCGCGCTGGTTGCCAGATAATTCACCGCAATAACTTAATTCATTGAAATTATGTAATTTTATTATGATTTGCCCGAATAAGCTAGCCGACATGAATTTTCCTGTCAATACTATTTCGCGGGAAAGTCCGGCCCGGGGGCGGCGGCAAGCCATCCGAAGGGGGAGGTGATCAGCTCAATCCGCCCAGATGCCCGAGAGGACGGAAAAGAGGGTCTGCAGCACGGGTTCGTCCTTCCGCCGTTTCAAACAGGCGACGGAGAGGCTGATGGTGAGATGTTCCTTCTTCCAGACGGAGAATTGCCCGGCTCTTTCATCCAGGGTGGCCTGTTTGGGCAGGAGCGAGATCCCTGTGCCCGCCTTGATCATGCTCTCGATGGTAGATTCCTGGTCGACGAGCATGATCTGGGCAGGGAGGAGGCCGTGCGTCTTGAACAGTCGGTTCGCGATGTTGGAGAACGGGCAGTCTGCCGGGGTCATGATCCAGGGGAATGTATCCAGTTCGGCCGGGTCGGCATCCTGGAGGCGGTCCCGCCAGGCGAGGGGACCGGCGACGACAAGCTCCATCTCCTTGAGCTCCGCGGAGTAAACCTTGTCCGAGCTGTTTTCCCCGTACATGAACCCCGCATCGAGCAGGCCGTCCTCGAGTTTGTTCAGCACCTCGCCGGTCATGCACTGCAAGAGGTGCATGGTGAGGTGCGGATGCCGTGCCTTCATCACCCGGAACAGTTCGGGAATCCGCAGGGAATCCCCTCCGGTATTGATCCCGATCCTCAGCTCGCCGGTGAGCGTCTCCCGCAGCTTGCCGGCGTAAATCACCATCTCACCCACGACCGCGAGAGCCCGGTCCGCATGTTCCTTCAATTGGCGGCCATCGGAGGTAAGGGTCATTCCCTTGGGGGTCCTTTGGAAGAGGGTCACCCCCAGCTCGTCCTCCAGGGCCTTGATATGGGCGCTGATCGCCGGCTGGCTGGCGTGGAGCCGCTTGGCGGCCCGGGTCAGATGTCCTTCCTCTGCCACCATGGTGAAGGTGCGGAGATGATAGAGTTCCATGTTCTGCGCTGGTCTGTCTGGTTGTTCTGGGGAAGGCTGATTTGCATTGTCATTGGAGATGCCGGAGTATACCAGACAAAGCAAAGCCTGTGGTGATCAAATTTTCAGAACATCCCGATCCGAAAGGACAATGAGCTTCCTGCGCCGTCCTGCACTACCATTCGCTTGTCCGGAACAAGAAAAAAGACAGTAACTCGGTGGATAAAAACGGTGAGCGAAAAGTGAGGTGCAACATGCGAAGGAAGATCATGAAGGACATCCTGCTGTATTTGATTATGCCCGAAGACACAACCGAATCGCGGGGCGGTATGGCCGTAAGCCCTGATATTCCTTTGAATTACATCTGGCTAGGGCCGCTCAAGACCGTTTTCTGGATCATCGTGGCCGTTGTCGGACCCTTGTTGCCCTTTGCCTTTTGGGCGTAGGGTCGATTGTGGATAGGAAATGGAGGTATTATCTTCCTGAATCCTTACTCATCCTCCAGGCAGACGCAGAGCAGCACGCCCCGCCGCAGGCGAACCGTGCCCGCCCCGGCGGCAATGACATTACTGATCCCCCGGGAGGAACCGAAGGGGAGGCTGGCATCCTGCAGCGGGTATTTGAAACCCTCCAGGGTGATGCCTTGGGCGTCGCCCCCGAGCGGCAGCAGCGAGACCTTGCGCCCCGACTGTGCGGGATGGACGGTGAAGGGTTCTCCGGCGTGGATGATGTGCATGCGGCAGTCGCGGCCCGTCAGGGTGATCGGGAGATGCCGGTATTTCTCCCGGGCCGAGAGGAGGAGATTGGCAAGGCTCATATCCCACCTGCCGCCGAGGGCGCCGAACAGCCAGGCCGCCGTGGCGCCGCGGGCGAGCGCGAGGTCGAGGGCCAGTTCCAGGTCGGTGGCGTCCTTTTCGGGGGGGTGGCCGTGGATGACCGTGCCCTGGTCCTGACATTTCTGCAGGGTTGCCGCTTCGACCGAATCGAGATCACCGATGAGGACGTGCGGAACGATGCCCAGCCGGGCGCAGTGGTCGGCCCCGCCATCGGCGGCAATGACCAAGCCGGCCCGGGAGAGGAGTCCGGCAAGATCGGAAGGAGTGGCCGGTTCGCCGTTGGCGAAGATGAGGGTCAACATTTCTTGTCCTTGTTCTTTGAAGCGATCAGCTATCAGCGGTCAGCTGTCAGCTTGAGGCACAAAATCCCGCTCCGAAAGCGCTGAGCGCTGACAGCTGAGAGCTATATTTTTACAGAATCAAAACCCCAATTCCTGTTCCAGCCGGGCGATCTCGGCGGCTATCCTCGCCTTCTCCTCCTTAGTCAGATCCGGTTGCAGGAGCTTTCTGCGCAGGGCGAGCAGGATCATCTCCTCCCGATACTCGTTGCAGGTGTAGACGGTTTTGCCGGGGGCCTGGTCGGTTTCCATGGTGCCGGGTGCTCAGAAGATGGCGATGGCCTTGGCCACGCCGCTGTAGAAGAACCAGCAGGCAAAGACGATGAGAAAGACGGCGCAGCCGCCGATCAGCTTCCGGTAGAGGCGATCGCCGAGGAGATGCGCCCCCCGGGCGATGCCGAAGGAGACCAGGGTATACCAGGCCAAGTCGGCCAGGATATGGCCGCAGAAGAAGGCGGCAACCCCCAGCAGCCCGAATTTCATGGCATGGACGATATAGCCGAGGCCGATGGAGGCCCACCAGATCAGCCAGTAGGGGTTGACCGCGCTGAGGACGATACCCGCCACCAGCAGATTGCGCCCTGCGGCCTCCGGGGTGGATGATGACGGCGGCCCGCCCAGGACCAGGCCGGAGAGGCTTTTCAGCATGGTGACGCCCATGAACAGGAGGATGGCGCCGCCGGTCAGCGAGATGAGGATGAAGACATCGTCCCGGACCAGGATGGGTGCAAGTCCCGCCAGAAGGGCCGCTACCATGGCCAGCTCGAGCATCCCATGGCCGCAGATCATCAGCGGCCCGGCGATTGCCCCGCGCCGGGAACTCTCGCTGACCGTGACGGTCAAGAGCGGTCCGGGCATGAGGGCGCCGGAGAGGGCGAGGACGAAGGAGGTCGAAAATATGGTGACGAGAGCGAGTTCCATGGCTGTATTCCGGGAAAAGGTCAATGCAGTGGAAATATAACGGTTGTCACAGGATTTCACAAAACTTTTTACCAAACGGAGAAAACGTATCCCTCTCGCCGCCTTGCTTGCCGCTGCAAACTCGCTTCCTTTCTTCCGGCAAGGATGGAGGTTATCGCATGACAGCCCTTGTTGCGGGAAGCCAACAAGAAACTCGAAGAGCTTTCGAGTTGGTGGCTAAACCTGTGGCAGGAGGTCGGGAGGCCCGGAGAGGGACGCGGTAAGAATCCGTTCAAGGAAAATTTTATCGCCGCCGGCAAGCTGGACGCTGCGGTCTTCGGTATCGATCAGAACCTCGGTCTCCCCGGTGCCGGCCTCACGGGCAAGCCGGAGGACCAGGTCGCGGATGGCTTCCTTTGCGTACGCTTCGGCTGTGGTGAGAGTCGCAAAGTGGGCCGCGCCCGGTAAGCCCTCGAGGGAAAAGCCGCCGCGTTCTGCCGGATGGATTTTCACCCGGCGTCGAACGGCTATGTGACTGGTTATTGCCCCTATGGCATTCGCCACATCCGCGTGCTGCGGCAGGATCGCTTCCGTTTCCAGCAGCTCCGCCGCCCGGGGGAGAAAGTAGCCGATGGGGGCGCCGATACCGATCACCGGACGCCCGAGCTTGAAGCCGACCCGGTAGTGGCGGTCGCCGCCGGCGAGGAGATTGGCGGTGAGCGTCCGGCAGACCGGGCAATCGTCCATCGTCTCCGGCTCAACATCCTCGCCCAGTTGCTTCTTGATCAGTTCCACCGCGAGGAGCCTGGAAACCTCCTCGATGAGCGCGGCAACCATCCCTTCCTCGGTCTGACGGGAGAGGGTGGCGAAGTAGGCGACCGCGCGCCTGGCGGTCGGGGTGTGCCAGCGGGTAAAGGCGCCCGCAGCGTGGAGCAGGTCGGTTGGGGTGAGTCCGTGCGCCTGGATAACATGGTGTTCCTGCAACCGGGCAAGCGGCACCAGACTCGGATGGACGAGACCCAGGGCCTCGGCGAGTTCAAAGACGGCTCGGGGCCGCTCCGCCAGTTTTTTAAGAATCACCGCTTCGGCATCGGTCGGGCGAAAGGCGGGATGGTGGCCGGCAAGGGAGAAAAACTTGAAGTCGTTCGATGAGCCGCGGGAGCCCGGTCGCCCTTCCGCCAGGGCCAGGGCCTTTTCCGGACCGGGCTCCTGCAGGCCCAGCCAGGCCATCGGTGCCACCCTGCGGGGGCCGATGGCGAACCGGCCATTCTCGAAGGTGATGAGACTATCGCCGCCGAGGCCTGCAGTCCGGATCTCAAGTGCCCGGACATGGGTACGGATGGTGCCGACCTTCGAGCCTCGCGCCGCCACCTTGACCCGGCCCCCTTCGAGGATGGCGGTATCGGTGGTGGTGCCGCCCATATCGACGACGATGGCGTCTCCGACCCCGGCAAGGAAACGGGCGCCCGCCACGCTGGCCGCCGGTCCTGAAAGAATGGTCTCCACTGGACGGTCAATGGCCGCCGACCCGCTCATCAGCGAGCCGTCGCCCTTCACCACCACTATCCTCTCGGGAATGCCCAGGCCGGCCAGCACCTTCCCCAGGTCGTCCAGCAGCCGCACCAGGCGGGGGACGATCCTCGCGTTCTGCACCGCGGTCTCGGCCCGAGTGCGGAAGTTGAGGAGATCGGACAGCTCGTGACCGCAGGAGACGAAGAGGCCGGTTTCCTCGCGCAGGATGCGCCGGACCGCCAGTTCGTGCTCGGGGTTCACGGACCCGGCGAAGCCGGAGACGGCAAAGGCTTCGACCCCCATCGTATCGACCATATTCCGGGCCTTCCGCCTTATACCTGCCTCATCGATATCTTCGGTCACCATTCCGGAGATGTCGAGGCGCCCGGCGATGACCGCCTTCGGCTCGTGGGGGATATCGCCCTTGTCGAAAATGCCGAAGGGCGGCATGATGAGCAGCCCCACTTTCTGGCCGTCCCCTTCGACTAAGGCGTTGGTGGCAAGGGTGGTGGAGACGGCAGTCAGCTCGACCCGGGCAAGCAGCGCGTGATCGAGCCCCGACAGCGCTTCGGCGATGCCCTCGGCAAAGTTCCACTTGGTGGTGAGCGCCTTGTTCTTGCCGAGGACCTGCCGGTTGGCCAGGTCGTAGACCACGGCATCCGTGTAGGTGCCGCCGGCGTCGATGCCGAGGCCGATTCTCGCCCCGAGCCGTTCAGCTGACGAAGGCTCCCGGTCAGCCGCCGAAGGGTTGTAATTTCTGTTATGCTCAGGAGGTGCGGCCGGCGAACCCGAGCTGAGCCGGGCCTCCCCGTTGTCGAACAGGGTGAAATGGTGCGGCGGCACGATGAGGATCTCGTCCGTGGTCGCCAGGGTGGTCAGAAGGCGGCGGAGCAGCCCCAGGTCTCCGGGCAAGGCCTCATACGTCCAGCCGTGCTGTTTGGCCATCTGTCGGGCGTAACCCGCATAGAACTCGCCGCCGTCCGTGCCGGTGTCGATGAAGGCGGCCCGCCGGTAGTTGCGCTGCCAGCTGTTCAAGAATTCGTATGTCTTTTCGGCCTTCCTGCGACCGTAGCGGGTGACCAGTTCATCGAACGAAAGCTGGTCGCCCTCCAGGTAGACCGAGCCGCCCTTCTGGCGCAGCGGCGCGGTCTTCTCCTCATACCAGCCGGCCGAGATGTAATAGGTGCCGGGGCACTTGTCGAATTCCCGCCGGTAAGCGTCGTTGCCGCCGAGAAAGAGCGAGATGCAGTCATGCACCCGGGGGATGGCAAGCGGAATGTCCCGCGCTGCCAGGCCGACCGTGCCCCGGCCGCAGAGGCCGTAGCCAACGATGATCCGGTCGAGAGGTCGACCGGAGACTTCGTCGATGACCGCCTGGACCTCTCGGTTCAGTCTCTTCGGGTCTTCGTGCAGGCCCCCCGGCAGGAATCGGGTTTCGGCGGTCATCCCGATCTCCTCGAGCAGACGGCGAAGGTCGAGGGAGAGCGTGGCGCAGGCTATAATAAATATTTTGTCGCTCATACTCACGTCGGGGAAAGCGGCCGTACCGAATGGCCCAGCCGCCTGTTTCGTGCCCCGATTGCCTTTACGCCGCGATCTTCCCGGCCCGCACCGCCTTGATATAGTTCATGCAGAACCGGTCGTTGCCGGCCAGCATGTCGGCGGTCCGGGTAATTGCCATGATATCCTTGTCGAGGGGATCCATGATCGCCGAGTCGAAGCCGTTGGCCATCATCATCGCCAGGAAGCAGCGGTTGATGATCCGCCGCTGGGGCAGCCCGTAGGAGATGTTGGACAGCCCCCCGGTGGTGTGGACCCCGGCCAACTCGGTTGCGATAGTGCGCACCGCGTCCATGGCCATCCGGCCGTTGGCGATGTCGACGCTCATCGGCTGGATGAGGGGATCGATGAAGATATCGTCACGGGCAAAGCCGATCTTCTCGAGTTCCGCTACCAGGCTTCTGGCCCGCTGGAAAATGTCGTCAGCGGTCTTCGGCATCCCCGAGTCGTCCATGCAGAGCGCAATGATCCGGCACTCCTTGCCCTTGAGGTAATTGATCATCGGCTCGAACCGGTCTTTTTCCAGGCTGATCGAATTGATCATCGGCTTTTGGCTGACCAGACCATAGGCCATCTCAAGGATGTTCGGGTCCGGGCTGTCCAGGCAGAGGGGGAGTTTGGTGGCTTCCTGGACCACTTCCAGCAGCCAGCGCATGTCCGCTTCTTCATGGCCGATCCGGGCCCCGGCATTGACATCGATATAGGTGGCGCCGGCCTCCGCCTGCTGCCGGACGTCGTTTCTGATGTACTCGGCGTCGCGCTCGGCGGTCGCCGCCTGTACCTTCTTGAGTGTGGTGTTTATACGTTCTCCGATAACTGTAAACATGGAATTTCCTCTGCGAAATTGTGGTGAATATTAGAGTGGCTGTCAGCGTTCAGCTCTCAGCTTGCAGCAGAAAACAGTACAATTTCAGTAACGGTGATTTCACCATTGCATAGTAAAAACAATAACATATACTGAC
>OBJA01000749.1_pt1 | contig 26469 bp, 19 predicted proteins | sample 1519751 | NCBI WGS metagenome assembly OBJA01 (sample SAMEA3881238, study PRJEB22517) | soil metagenome | biome: lake sediment; feature: soda lake sediment; material: sediment, water from around vicinity | place: India | collected 2013-12-23 | depth 3 m
ACCAATGCCTTGGCGGCTCAGATACAAAAGGCGTGCGCCGTGTGATACTGACCGCGTCCGGCGGCCCCTTCTTTGACTGGAGCAGATCCGATATACAAAAGGCAACGGTCGATCAGGCGCTGCGGCATCCCAACTGGCGTATGGGCAGAAAAATCACGGTGGACTGCGCCACATATATGAACAAGGGGCTTGAAATCATCGAAGCACGCTGGCTTTTTGATCTGCCGCCAGAGAAGATCGATGTGGTGGTGCACCGTCAAAGCATCATCCATTCGATGGTGGAGTTTAACGACGGCGCTGTAATGGCACAGCTTGGCCCGACAGATATGCGCCAGCCGATACAATATGCCTTCGGACACCCAGAGCGTCTGAAAAGCGTGGTTGGTCATATTGATTTCACCAAGCTGAAAACGCTGACATTTGATGCGCCCGATACCGATAAGTTCCCGTGCCTTCGGCACGCGCAGGATGCCCTCAAGGAAGGCGGCGCGATGCCGCTGATCATGAACGCCGCCAATGAAGCTGCTGTGGAGCTGTTTTTGGAAAAGAAAATCGCATTTGGCGATATTGAGAGGCTGGTGCGTGAGGCGATGGACCGATTCACGCACTTAAAGGGCGGTACGCTCATCGAGATATTTCATACCGATACCGAGGTTAAGAACTACGTATATCACAGCCTTTAAGAAGCCTGATGTATTTTGGCACGGATTCTGTGATATAATGTAAAGAACAATCAGAAGCGATCGAACGAAGAGGAGGAAGGTATTGGACGTTATCGCAACAGTCATCAGTGTTTTGGGCGCTCTTCTTATTATTGCAATCATCATACTGGTACACGAGCTTGGCCACTTTTGGATCGGACGTGCATGCCGTATCAAAATCGTGGAATTTGGCATCGGCTTTGGTCCCGCAATCAAGAAGTGGGTTAAAAACGATATCATATACTCGATACGATGGATTCTGCTTGGCGGTTTTACGAAATTCTACGGTGAGGATCAGGAAAAGCAGGATAAGCTGGCTTTTAACAACCAGCCTGCCGGACGGCGCGCGCTATCGATTGTGGCCGGGCCGGTATTCAATATCATTTTCGCATTTTTGCTTGTTGTCATCGTGCTTTGTGCTTTCGGAGAGTATGAGCCTGTTATCGGTCAGGTTGTGCCCGGCACACCTGCTGAGCAGGCAGGCCTTCAGCCGGGCGATGTGATACGTTCGATGAACGGCGTGGATATGGATTTTTACATGGAGCTGGAAATCGCTTTTCGTGCATCCGATGAGGTCACGATGCCCATCACTGTATTGCGTGAAGGGCAGGAGCTCAGCTTCAACGTGCCGTATCGGTATTTTGATGATTATCAATTTCTCAATACGGGCACCGAAAAGGTGGATACACTCAATGGATACAAGACAGGCATACTTTTAGGCGCTCGGAATGTGAGCTTTGGGTTTTTTGAAGCCATCGCCGTTGCATTCAAATGGATGTTCTTATACATCAAGCAAGTACTGACGTCTTTATTCGGCATATTTGCCGGTCGTGGCACCGAAGATTTAACGGGCATCGTGGGCATCATCGGCACCATTTCCACCGCGTTGCGTCACTCGCTGGAAGGCGTGCTCAAGCTTGGCGTGGCGATCAGCTTAAGCCTTGCGGTATTCAATCTGCTGCCGTTTCCCGCACTGGATGGCGGGCGGCTGGTGTTCATCGGCATCGAAAAGGTATTCAAAAAGCCTGTGCCGCGCAACGTGGAGGGCGTGTTCCATTTGATTGGCTTTGCGCTGCTGATCATGCTGGCGATATTGATCACATTTCGTGATATATTCGGCGGTTAGCGATGGCTGGGCAAACGCGAAGTGTGAAGATCGGTCATGTGCTGATCGGCGGCGGCAATCCGGTGCTGATACAGTCGATGACAAATACCGATACGGTGGATGCTGCGGCCACGCTCAGCCAGATCGAGCGGCTGTGTGAGGCGGGCTGCGAAGCAGTGCGATGTGCGTTCTACAGTGAAGCGTGTGCGCCCGCGTTCAAACAGATTAAAAAGCATATGCGCGTACCGCTGATAGCGGACGTGCATTTTGATGCCAAGCTGGCTGTGCTGGCGATGCAAAGCGGCGCTGACAAGGTGCGTATCAATCCGGGCAACCTGCGTGGTGAGAACGCGCTTGGATCAGTGGTCGAGTGCGCCAAAAGCTGCGGCGCTGCGCTGCGTATCGGCGTGAATGCCGGTTCGCTGGAGCCAAGACTGCTGCAAAAATACGGAGCACCCACGCCCGAGGCGCTTGCGCAAAGTGCTGTGGAGGCGCTGCATACCGTTTATGATATGGGCTTTGACAACGTCGTCGTTTCTATCAAAGCATCGTCGGTGCCCATGTGCGTGCAGGCCTGCCGCATGCTGGCCGATGTCTGCGACGTGCCGCAGCATATCGGCATCACCGAGGCGGGTACGTATGAGGACGCGCTTATCAAATCGGCAGTGGGCTTGGGTGCGCTGCTGCTTAGCGGCATCGGCGATACACTGCGCGTTTCGATCACGGGCGATCCCGTTCCCGAGGTGGAAGCGGCAAAGCGCATACTGCAAAGCGCGGGACGGCGTACGTTTTATCCAGAGGTTATCAGCTGCCCCACATGCGCGCGCGCGCAGATCGATGTGGAAGCGCTCAGCGTTAAGGTCAGGCAGATACTCAATCAGAAATCCAAACCCGTGACGGCAGCGGTGATGGGCTGCGTCGTCAACGGACCGGGGGAAGCGCGTCACGCCGATATTGGCATCGCGGGCGGCGGCAGCAAAGCCGCACTATTCGCCAAGGGCGAGTTGATCGGCACATATGAAGCAGAGGCTATACTGGACGCATTTTCTCGCTATATAGACAGTCACTTTTAACCGGAGGGCATTGTGTCAAAGGGGGACTTTATTGCCGCACTCAAAGAAAGTGTCGGTATTGATGACGGCTATGGCCTGTGCCTTGAGAAGGTGCAGCATGATGTCAAAAACGGCCGTGTGCTGATGCATTTATGCAGCAGTCTGCTGCCGGCTCATCTTTATCTTTCCATCGAAGACTATGTGAAAAAGACAGCGGGAGAGAACACCGAGGTTGTTTTGTCATACCGCGATATCGATCAGATAAAGGCCGAGGATTTTGCCGCACATGTGCGCGAAGTATGCGTTGCCGTCAAAGAGGCAGCTGTGCCGATTTTGCAGCGCTGCGTGATTCGTCTTGAGGGCAAAACGGTGCACATCGATTTTGCGGACGAGCTTGCACCCGAGATGTTTGAATCGCTGGGGCTAAAAGAATATATGGGTGCTTATCTGTCACGTTGTCTTGGCAGCGGTGCGGTTCTTAAAACCGGCCGCTGTGAGCCGCATCAGCTGCCCGAGCAAGCCGTGCGTCCCAAGACGAAAAAAAAAGCTGCTCCAAAAGCGCAAACGCTTCAAGAGCCCCCATCACAAGCTATACAAAAGCCCGCGCCCAAAGCCGAAACAAAGCCCAAAGCCAAGCCAAAAAGCAGCTTGATACACGGCAAACGCATCGGCGAGGGCGAATCAACACCAATCAGGGATTTAAGCGAGCTGACGGGTGCCTGTGTCATCAACGGGCAGGTCACCGATATCAAAACCTTCGACATCAAAAACGAAACACGCGGCGCGCGCTCTATCGTTGTGTTCGGCGTCACGGATTTCACATCCACCATCACCTGTAAAGCCTTCGTCAGCAGAGAAAAATGCGGCGATATCAAGCAGAGGCTGCAAAACGCGCAGGCTGTGCGCGTGGCGGGCAGTGCCGCGTACGACAGCTTCTCGCGCGAGCTTTGCGTATCGGTTAAAAGCATAGAGGAAGCACCGGCACAGAACCGCACTGATGAAGCCGAAATCAAACGCGTGGAGCTGCACATGCATACCAACATGAGCGCACTCGACGGCTGTGCGGACGAGGCGGAGGTTATAAGGCGGGCGGCGGCCTTTGGGCACGATGCGGTTGCAATCACCGACCACGGCGTGGTGCAGGCTTTCCCGGGCGCCTTTGACGCGGCAAAAAAGCTTGGCGTCAAGGTGATATACGGCATGGAAGCTTATATGATCGATGACACAAACGAAGGCTTTACCGAGGCTTTTGCGGATGAATACGTGGTATTTGATCTTGAAACCACGGGATTAAACCCCAATCAGTGCGGCATCACCGAAATCGGTGCGGTACGTTTGCGCGGCGATAAAACCATCGATACGTTTTCCACATTCGTCAATCCCGGTATGCCCATCAGCCCGCAGATTACCGATTTGACGGGTATCACCAACGAAATGGTCAAAGACGCGCCAGGTATCGGCGAAGCGTTAGCCATGTTCAAGCAGTACGCGGGTGATACGCCGCTGGCCGCACACAATGCGCCCTTTGATATGAGCTTCATAAAAAAGCACGGCGGAGATCATGACATCGCGTTTGCCAATACGTGTCTTGATACGCTCTTGCTGCTAAAACGCCTGTTCCCGCAGCAAAAATCGTACAGCCTTGGCAAATTGGCTAAGGATTTTGGCATCAAGCTTAGGCATCACCGCGCGCTCGATGATGCCGTGTGTACCGCGGAGCTGATGAAAAAGTGCTTCGAGCAGGCGGGAAAGACAAAGCGGCTCCAATCCGTTGATGAGAAGTCGCTGTCGGTTTTTCACACGATACTGCTGTGCAAAAACAAGACGGGCCTGCGCAATCTGTATAAACTGGTTTCCGAATCCCATTTGAAACATTTCTATCGGCGGCCGCGCGTACCCAAATCGCTGCTTGCGGCACACAGGGAAGGGCTGATTGTCGGCTCGGCGTGCGAGAAGGGCGAGCTGATCAGCGCGATATTGCGTTATGCATCGGATGACGAGCTTGCTCATATCGCGCGGTTTTACGACTATCTTGAGGTGCAGCCGGACGGGAACAACTATTTTCTTGTGCGTGAGGGGCGTTTTCGCACCAACGAAGGTGTCCGCGATATCACAAGACGTGTGATAAAACTCGGTGAGACGCTCGGCAAACCCGTTGTCGCCACCTGCGATGCGCATTTTATCGAGCCGCAGGATGAGTATTTTCGTCGCATACTGATGCATGGGCAAAAGTTCACCGATGCCGAAAACCAGCCTCCGTTGTATTTTCGCACAACGGCCGAGATGCTGGCTGAGTTCTCGTATCTTGGCGATAAGACAGCGCATCAAATCGTAATCGACAACACGCGGGCTATTGCTGCGCAGATCGAAAGCATCAAGCTGCTGCCCGATGAGCCGGCCATGCCGGAGATTGACGGCGCGGCTGAAAAGCTGGAGACCATGGCGCGTGAGATGGCGCGTGCCATTTACGGCGATCCGCTGCCGGTAAAAGTCGCGCAGCGTCTGGACTTTGAGCTGACATCGATTATCAAGCATGGCTATGGCGTGTTGTATTACATCGCGGCGATGCTGGTACGCCATTCGCTGGATAACGGCTATCTTGTGGGCTCGCGCGGCTCGGTGGGGTCATCTTTTGCGGCCACGATGGCGGGCATCACCGAGGTTAATCCGCTGCCGCCGCACTATGTGTGCCCGGCCTGCACGCACAGCGATTTTGACGTGGATACCGTCACATATGCATGCGGGCCTGATCTGCCCAAAAAAAGCTGCCCGCGCTGCGGCGAAGACTACAAACGTGACGGGTATGACATACCCTTCGCTGTTTTTCTTGGCATTAACGCGGACAAGGTGCCGGACATCGACCTGAACTTCTCTGGTCTATACCAGCCAGAGGCGCATAAATTCATACTCAACTTTTTTGGTGAGGATCACGTGTTTCGGGCCGGTACCATCAGCAGCATCAAATCACAGACGGCTTACGGCTTTGTCAAAGCGTATCTTGAAGAGAAGGGTATCAGCGCGACAAAGGCTGAAATCGAGCGGCTGACAAAAGGCGTTTCGGGTACCAAGCGCACCACCGGTCAGCATCCGGGAGGTCTGGTGATACTGCCCAAAAACCGTGACATACACGAGTTTACGCCGTTGCAGCACCCCGCGAATGATGCGCAGCAGAGTGTGACCACGCATTACAACTTCAATTCGCTGCACGATCGGCTCGTTAAGCTCGATATACTTGGGCACGACGACCCAACGGCGCTGCGCATGCTGAAAGACTTAACGGGTATCGACCCCAAAGAGATACCGATCTGTGACGCGGATACAATTTCGCTGTTCTCGTCCACGAAGGCGCTTGGCATCGAGCCTGCGCAGATAGGGAACTGCCCTGTGGGCAGCCTTGGCATACCCGAATTCGGCACCAAATTTGTACGGCAGATTCTGGCGCAAACACGCCCGACAACGCTGGGCGAGCTGATACGCATTTGCGGCCTCTCTCACGGCACGGATGTATGGCTCAACAATGCGCAGGAGCTGATCAAAGACGGAACCGCGACGCTGCGTGAGGTGATTTGCACACGCGATGACATCATCAATTATCTCGTTGCGCGCGGCATGGATGCCACAGAGGCGTTTTATATCATGGAATCGGTGCGCAAGGGCAAGGGCTTGAAGGAAGAATGGGAAAAAAGCATGGAGGGGGTCGGTGTTCCCGAATGGTTTATCGCCTCGTGCAAAAAAATAGCGTACATGTTCCCGCGTGCGCACGCGGTGGCGTATGTGATGATGTCGCTGCGCATCGCCTATTTCAAGGTGCATCATCCGCGCGCGTTTTATGCCACCTATTTTTCGGTGCGTGCGGACAGCCTTGATGCGGCCTATCTGCATTCGGGCGAAACGGTGCGTGCGCGTATCGCGCAGATTGAGGCCAAGGGCAAAGGTGCGACGGCGCTTGAAGCATCTCAACTGACCGTGTTCGAGGTTGCGCTTGAGATGTTCGAGCGCGGCATCGATTTTCTTCCGCCGGATCTATATCGCTCAGGCGCTGCGCAATGTTTGATCGAGGATGAAGGCTTACGGCTGCCGTTTACCTCATTGGCCGGTACGGGCGAGTCGGCGGCGCGCGGTATCGAGCGTGCACGTGAGCAAGGGCCGTTCCTCTCGGTGGAGGATCTAAAGGCGCGCTCGGGCGTATCAAGCGCTGTGATAGGCAAACTCGAGGAGCATGGGTGCCTACAAGGGCTGCTCAAAAGCAACCAACTGAGCCTGTTTGACTGACGCAAATCAGAGAAAGTCATTGCGCACATATGCATTTTGGTGCTGTTTCCAGCAGAATCATCAAGGTATATTGTGCGTTGACTATTTTCTGCCTCACATATATAATGAAATGAGTTTTTTTGAATCAAAGAGAGGAAGCGGATAACACATGAGAAAAGGCAACGTCATGACGCTGATTTTGCTGTTGCTTTTCGGCGTCTGCGCCTATTTTGGCATGACAGGCATGCGGATAGGCATCAGCGTAATGAAGCCGTGGTACGAGCAAGTGAGCCTGGGGCTCGATTTGACAGGCGGCGGCTACGCTGTATATCAGGCAGACCGTGAAGATATGGATGACGACGAATTTGAAGCCCGATTCTACACCACAATGAGCGTGCTGCGAGACAGACTCGATGATAAAGGCTACACCGAGGCCAACGTTGTGGAACAAGGTGCAGACAGGATTCGCATCGAGATACCAAGCAAAGACGAAAACCCCAACGATGTGTTTGCCATGCTCGGCAAACCGGCGGTGCTCGAATTCCGGGACGCTGCGGGTAAGGTTTGGATAACTGGTGATCTGGTTGAGTCAGCTGTTCCGATATTGCATTCTGAAACCGGCCAGCCGGTGGTTTCGCTCAAGTTCAATCCTGAGGGTGCAAAGCTGTTTGGCGAATTGACGACGCAGGCCTACAATGATTTTTCCGCTATCGAGATTTATGTGGATGAAAGGCTCGAGTCTTCCGCGACTGTTGATCGTCAGTCGGGCCCCATTTATGGCGGATCGGCGATCATAACGGGCAGCTTCACACAAAAGGAAGCGGAAAATCTAGCGGTGCAGATCGCTTCAGGTGCCATACCGCTCACGCTCAAAGAGATTGAGCTGCGCTCCATCAGCGCATCGCTTGGTGAAGACGCGCTTACCAAAAGCCTTTTTGCCGGTCTTGTGGGGCTTTGTGTATTGTTCTTGTTCATGATGATCTACTACCGTCTGCCCGGCCTGATGGCATGCATTGCGCTGCTGGTTTATGGCTTTACAATACTGTTCCTGCTGGCGCTATCTGGAATTCAGCTTACGCTGCCGGGTATCGCGGGTTTGATACTGGGTATCGGCATGGCGGTTGACGCAAACGTGATTATATTCGAGCGGTTTAAAGAAGAGCTCTCTTCGGGTAAAACGCTTCGCGCATCGCTCAACTCAGGTTTTTCTAAAGCGCTGCGCACCATTATCGACTCGAACATCACAACGTTTATCGCCGCGGCGGTTATCGCGATATTCGGTATCGCTACGGTAAAGGGCTTTGGTTATACGCTGATGCTCAGTATTGTGACATCGATGTTTACTGCGCTGGTTGTAACAAGAGCGCTGATGCGCTTGTCGATCGCGCTTAAAATCAACAATCCGAAGCTTTATACATTGCGAAAAATTGCGGATGCAAAAGCGGCGAAAGGAGGTGAGTAGCATGCGGTTTATCGGTAAAGCAAAGTATTTTTCGATGGTGACCATCGGAATCGTGGTTATAGCCGTTGTGGTGGGCATATTCAATGGCGGGCTGAACCTGGGTATCGACTTTACGGGCGGCAGCATACTCACCATGGAAATGCGCGAGACGTTTGATATTGCGGATATAAACGCGGCGCTTGAAGCGAACGGTATCAATCCGGCCACAACGCAGGTTGTACGCTCCGGTGATACACAGGCCGTTGTCCGCATGCAGGAGATGCCTGAAGAGATGGATGATGCGCAGGTGCGCGATGCCATTATCGGCAGCCTTAGAGAAACGTATCCGAATGCGACCAGCGGCGAGATTGAAAGCGTCGGCGGCGCAACCACTAACGAGATTATCGCCAATGCGTTTTTATCTGTGATTGTCGCGGCCGTATTGATGCTGATCTACATCTGGATCCGTTTTGAGCTGTTTTCCGGATTGGCAGCCGTGGCCGCACTTCTTCATGACGTGCTGATCATGACGGCGATCGTCTGCATCGCGCGGATACAGATCAACAGCTCGTATATCGCGGCGTGCCTCACCATTGTGGGTTACTCCATCAACGATACCATCGTTGTTTTCGACAGAATCAGAGAAAACGGCAAAAAGTACTCAATTACATCGATGTCACGCATGGATGTGGCGGATATGAGTATCCGCGAAACGCTGCCAAGAACGATCAACACCTCACTGACCACGCTGGTGATGATTGTGGCGATCTATGCGTTTGGCGTGCAGTCTATCAAGGAGTTTGCGTTGCCGCTGATGGTTGGCTTGCTTGCAGGCACCTACTCATCAATATTTGTGGCAAGCCCGATATGGGTTAAGCTGCTTGAGCACCGCCATCACCGCAAAGGCATCAAAACAAAAAAGTCGTCAAGTAAAGCCTAAAAGGACTTGGGTCTGTGGTTTATAAAAGCCTTTCCTTAGCAAGGAGAGGCTTTTGCGTATTCATCTGAAAGGGGATGCGGCGATGCAGTATTTTGTCAATCGCACCGATGCGGCTTGTGTTTCTTTGGAGCAGGCTGCACAAATCGCGCAAGCAACAGGACTTTGCACGCCGGTGGCCGCGCTGCTTTGCGCACGCGGTATTCTGACGCCACAAGATGCCAAAAGGTTTCTGCATCCCGATCCCTCGCACTTTTTGGATCCGATGCTGCTGCCGGATATGGAGCAGGCGGTTTCGCGCATCCATACCGCTTTGCGGCGGCAAGAAAAAATCACCGTGTTTTGCGATTATGATGCGGACGGTATCACGGGCGGCTGTGCGCTTTATCTCTTCCTGCGGCGCGCGGGTGCTGACGTTTATCTTTCGGCGCCCAACCGGCATAAAGAAGGCTACGGCTTAAGCTCTGAGGCAGTGGCGCAAATGGCGCAAGACGGTATATCGCTGATTATTACGGTTGATTGCGGCATCACAAATACTGAAGAAACAATAATCGCACGCAGCCTTGGCATCGATGTCATCATCACAGACCATCATGAGTGTGAGAGCATACTTCCGGATACGCCGTATATCATCAATGCCAAACGCAGCGACAACACATATCCCGATCCGAATCTTTCGGGATGCGGCGTGGCTTTCAAGCTGATTCATGCGCTTTCGTCTTTGGCGGATGCGATGCGCTATATCGATCTTGTTGCCATCGGCACCATCACGGACATCGTACCGCTGATCGGCGAAAACAGGGCAATCGCCTATTTTGGACTCGAGAGGCTGCGCAAAAATCCTTCCGCAGGCATACGCGCGTTGGCGCAGGCGGCGGGTATCGAGCTTGAAGCAGCCAACTCATACAGTGTCAGCTTCGGGCTGGGCCCGCGAATCAACGCCGCCGGCCGCATGGATACCGCTCAGCTTGCGATCGACATACTCAAAGAAGAGAAATTCGGCACGAAACTCATCGATGACGCGGCGACGCTATGCGCACTCAATGACAGCCGAAAAAGAGAAGTGGACGGCATACTCGAAGATGCCGAGGCAATGATTGACGCGGGCGGTTATCACAGCGAGCCAGTTATCATGCTTGGCTGTGCGGATTGGAATGTGGGTGTCATTGGTATCGCGGCCGCGAAAATTGCGGAAAAGTACACGCGTCCATGCGTGCTTTTTGGCGGGCAGCCCAGCCTGACAGGCTCTGCGCGCAGCATAGAGGGTATCAACATACATGAGGCGCTCGCGGCTTTTGCCGACAGATACGAAAAATTCGGCGGGCATGCGCAGGCGGCAGGGCTGACGATAGACCCCGGCCTTCTGGATGAACTCAGACGCGACGTGTGCAGCTATATCCGTGCGCATTATGATGAAAGCGCGTTTGTGCAAAGGCGCGTTTATGACATACTGCTGGGTGCGGACGGTCTGCCGAAAAGGCTCGTTACTGATCTGCAAAGGTTTGAGCCGTTCGGTGCAGGCAATGAAAAACCGCTGATTGCCTTAACCGATGCTGCGCTTGTCGCGCCACGCTATGTGGGCAAGAAAGAATCCTCACATTTAAAATTTCAGATTGATAAAAACGGCGTCTCATATGACGCTATCGCGTTTTTTTACAAGGATGCGCATAGCTTTGTACCATCTCGTGCCGATTTTATCTGCGAGGCTGCGATTGACGGCTACAAAGACAAACCGCAGCTGATCGTGCGGGATATTGCTTTTTTGTACAGCGATACGCTCAAACAAAGCTTTATTGATGCTTATGCATACCGCTTGCGCATCGGCTTTTTGGACGAGGTTGTGCGGCTGATGACTGCGGGCGCGCCAAACGCGCTGACCGATGCACAGATCAGCGACACGATTGAAAAGGCGCTGTCTCAAAGCCGTTTTGGGCTATGCCTATCGGTCAATTCGCAGGCGGCGCTTGATTATCTGACCGCTCTGCCAACGGTTCGGGATGCATTGAATGAGCGGCAACTGGTGCTGTATGATGAAAAGGCGTACACACCGGATAACTGCATTGCCTGCATAGAGGCACCGGGGCATGCACGGCTGTTGTGCATCGGCACGCGGCCGGATGCCTTGTGGAGCGATACGCTCAAGCAGGCTTACCGTGGCCTGGCAAAGGCTTTTTTCGCACCGCGTGATGAGCTGCTTGCGCTCTATGCCAAGCTGCCGGCGCTTGTTGCGGGCAGGCCCCGAAAACCGGCCGATTTGATACTGCGTCTTGGCGGCGATGCCAACAAAGCCGCTTTTGCGCTGTGCGTATTCACTGAGCTTGAGTTGCTCGATATCGATAATAATGATAGAATACTGGCATTAAACAGCAGCGGGTCCCGCAAAGAACTGCGGCAGAGCCCGTGTTACAAGGGGTTTGAGGACTTAATCAATGAATGACACATCGCGCAGCGGACAAACGCTGACCGGAAAAGTCAAACAGCAATACGCGCCCGAAGATCAGGCGTTTTTTGAGAAGGCGTATACGTTTGCAAAGAACGCGCACGAAGGGCAGATGAGGCTTTCGGGAGAGCCGTTCTTCGTTCATCCTTGCGAGGTTTCGGGCATATTGGTCGATCTCGGGCTTGATATGACCACTGTGGTCGCAGGGTTGTTTCATGACATCGTCGAGGACACCACAGTCACCATCGCGCAGATCGAAGAGCAGTTTGGCGCGGAGATTGCGCAGATCGTGGACGGCGTGACCAAGGTCGGCAAGGTCAGCTTCTCATCAAAAGAGGAGCATCAGGCGGAGAATCTGCGAAAGATGTTTCTGGCGATGGCCAGCGATATTCGTGTAATACTGGTCAAGCTGTCCGACCGCCTGCACAACATGCGCACGCTGCGCTACCAGAGCGACGAAAAACGAATCGAAAAAGCCAAGGAAACGCTTGAGATATACGCACCGCTGGCACACAGGCTCGGCATCAACGCCATCAAGTGGGAGCTTGAGGATTTGTCGCTCAAGTCACTGGATGAAAAGTCGTACTTTGAAATCGCCGACAAGCTGACGGAAACACGTGCGCAGCGCAGCGAATACATCAACGGTGTGATCGAGGAGATTAAAAAGCATCTGAAGAAGATTCGTGTGGACGCCGATATTGAAGGGCGCCCCAAGCACATATACAGCATATACAACAAGATACACAAAAAGCACAAGGCTTTTGAAGAGGTTTACGATTTGATCGCCGTGCGCATCATCGTCGGCAGCGTGCGCGACTGCTATGCCGTACTGGGTACGGTCCATACCGTCTGGAAGCCGATTCCGGGACGTTTTAAGGATTATATCGCCGTTCCCAAGCAGAATATGTATCAGTCGATACACACGACGGTTTTGGGGCGCGACGGGCGGCCCTTCGAGGTGCAGATACGCACACGCGAGATGCATTCCACAGCCGAGTTCGGTATCGCGGCGCACTGGCATTACAAAGAGGGCAGCGCACAGAGCGATATGGACCAAAAGCTTGTTTGGCTGCGCGAGCTGCTCGAGTGGCAGACGGATGCCAAGGATTCGCGTGAGTTTATGGAGACGCTCAAGGTTGATTTTTTCTCCGATATGGTGTATGTGTTCACGCCCAAGGGAGATGTAAAGGAGTTCGTTTTGGGCGCAACGCCGCTCGATTTTGCCTACGGCATACACAGCGAAATCGGCAACAGGTGCATTGGTGCCAAGGTTAACGGCAAAATGGTTCCGCTCACGTACGAGCTGCAATCGGGCGATATTGTTGAGATTGTGACATCCGGCGCATCCAAAGGGCCCTCGCGTGACTGGCTCAAAATCGTCAAAACCACGCAGGCCAAAAACAGAATACGCAACTGGATACGCAAAGAGTTTAAGGAAGAGAATATCATCAAGGGCCGCGAAATGCTCGAAAAGGAAGCCAAGCAGCGCGGATACGAGTTAAAGTCGCTTTTTCGGCCCGAGTGGCTCAAGGAGCTTTACAAAAAATTCACGCTGCAAACGCCTGAGGATATGTACGCGGCGGTGGGCTATGGCGGTATCACCACTTCGCAGATACTGCACAGGCTGATAGAGGAATACCGCAAGGAGCATCAGCTCGATGAAGAGAAACAGCTGGTGCATCCAAGAGCGCGCAAAACCGGTGAGGCCAGCGGCGTCAGTGTTGTGGGCTATGACGACATGGTCGTGCGGTTCGCCAAATGCTGTAACCCCGTGCCGGGAGACAATGTTGTGGGCTATGTCACGCGCGGGCGCGGTGTTTCGGTACACCGCAGTGATTGCTCCAACGTCACCACGGCAGATTTTGAATCGGGACGCATGATACAAGTGAAATGGAATCAGAGTGAAAGCTCAAGCTACAATGTGGAGGTTCAGGTTACCGCGGACGACCGCTCGGGCCTGATGGCGGAGGTGACAAACAAGCTGTATCAGATGGGTGTTTCCATCACATCGGTTAATGCGCGTATGGGCAAAAGCCGCACCGCATTTATGGTATTTGGTTTCGAAATTACCGAAACGGCACAGCTTGAAGCGGTCATCAAAGAGCTGAAAACCATTGACGGCGTACGCGACGTATTCCGCATCAACAAATAGCCATGAAAGCAGTTGTCGAGCGTGTGTCATGCGCATCAGTCAAGGTTCATGAGAAAACAGTCGGACAAATCGGTAAAGGGTTGCTGGTGCTGCTGGGCGTCGAGCAGGGTGATTCACAGCAGGATGTGGATTATATTGTCCGCAAAACGGCGGCTCTGCGCGTGTTTGCGCAAGACGGCAAAATGGATAAAAGCGTGAGCGATATTGGTGCAGAGCTGCTCGTGATATCGCAGTTTACATTGCTGGGCGATGCACGGCGCGGCAACAGGCCGGATTTTTCGCGCGCTGCTTTGGCACAGACGGCGCAGAAGCTGTATGAGGATTGCGTCGCGGCATTTCGTGAGCTGGGCATCGGCACGCAGACAGGGCAGTTTGGTGCGCATATGAGCGTTTTATCGCAGGGCGATGGGCCCGTGACGATATTGCTCGACTCGCGGCGCGCATTTTAGGAGATATGCATGAATGTGATACAGATAGCGACAGGGCCCATGCAGGCCAATGCGTTTTTGGTATATGAAGATACCAAAGAGGCGTTTCTGATCGACCCGGGTGAGGACGCGGAGCGGATATTGGAAAAGGTTCGCCTGTGCGGCATCGGCAAGGTGACGCACATACTATTAACGCACGGGCATTTCGACCATATCGGCGCGGTTGCGCAAATCAAAAAGGAAACTGGCGCCAAGGTGTGCATCCATAGGCGCGATGCTTCTATGCTCAAAAGCCAACAGGACAATCTTTCGGTGTTTGCAGGTATGCCGGTGCCCGAAACAGAGGCAGACGTGGTGCTTGAGGGCGGAGAGATGCTGATGGCTGCAGCTATGGAGGTCAAGGTATTGCATACGCCCGGCCATTCGGGCGGCAGCGTTTGCTACATCGCAGGCGACAATCTTTTCGCGGGCGACACGCTTTTCTATAGGAGCGTTGGGCGCACCGATTTTCCGGGCAGCGATCCGAACGAATACCGCCATTCCCTGCAAACTGTGCTGCGCGGGCTTGAGCGCGACTATACTGTCTACACCGGACACGGGCCGTCCACAACGCTTTATGCCGAATTTTCATCCAACCCGTTTTTGATGTCATGAGAGGACTCTATACCAACAAACCGGACTTTTTCAGTGATATTGCAGAAGTCATACGGCTTTTTATCGATATCCGGCGTATCGAGCGGCTGGAGCAGAACGTGCCGGTATCTGATGGCTTGGCCGTGATGCATACGCTGTGTGAATCGGACGGTAAGCTCGTCAGCACCGCCCGTCTGTTAGACGGTGCGGACTGTGTGGCACAAAATATATATACATGTGAGCAGCCTGACGAGATACTCGCATACAAGCGCAATGCCAAACGCGCCGCGAAAATCAGCGCTTACCGTGCGCTGCGTGCGTATTTTGGCACAAAACTGCCGTGGGGTTCGCTGACGGGTATCCGCCCGACCAAGCTGCTGCGCGACAGCGAGGCACTGCTTGGTGCAAAGGGCGCAAAAGCGCTATTTTTAAACGAATTTGACGTATCACCTCCAAAATACTTGTTTGCCAAAAGCGTTCTCGATACGCAGCAAGGGCTTTGGCCCAAGGGCGATGCGATCGATGTCTATATCGGCATTCCTTTCTGTGTGACGCGTTGTGCGTATTGTTCGTTTGCGTCGTACACACCACATGTGTTTGCCGATGCGCAGCAGCAGTATGTGGATGCGCTGCTGCGTGAACTAGACGCGGCGGAGGATTTGATCGGCGGACGGCACGTGCGCGCACTGTATATCGGCGGCGGCACGCCTACAGCATTAACACCCGCGCTGCTTGATACCGTGCTTCAAAGAGCGCGAAGCATTGCACAAAACGCAGAGGAAATCACAGTGGAAGCGGGCCGGCCGGATACCATAGATGCTGAGAAGCTCCGCATAATCAAATCGATTGGCGCAGGACGCATCAGCGTTAACGCGCAGACGATTTTCGATGAAACGCTGGAGCGCATCGGCCGCAAATCAACGGCAGCGCAGTTTTTTGAAGCGTACGCGCGCGTGCGGCAAGCCGGATTCGAGGCGATCAACGTGGACGTGATCGCGGGGCTGCCTGGGGAGCTGCCGCGGCACTTGCACGAGACGCTCACGCGTATCATTGCGCTTGAGCCGGAGAATATCACGGTGCACACGCTCGCGGTCAAGCGCGGATCAGCGTTTGCGGCCGCCAACATGGGTGCGCTGCCCACCGATACGCAGACAGCGGATGCCATTGAGCTTGCACGCGATATGCTTTTGCATAAAGGCTACCGGCCATACTATATGTATCGGCAAAAATACATGACGGGCAGTCTTGAGAATGCCGGTTATACCAAGCCCGGCAAAGCGTGCCTGTATAACATCGACAACATGGAGGAGTTCTGCGATGTGCTCGCCTTTGGTGCGGGCGCGATATCCAAAAAGCTGTTTTGCGGCGGGGCGCGCATTGAGCGGGCAGCCAATGTGAAGGATCTGCGCGGATACATAGAGCGCAGCGCGCAAATGGCTGATGCAAAGTGCGTGTTGTTCCAACAAAAAAGAAGTTGACATAAGTGCGTGCGTCCAATATAATTTTAGCCGTTGACGAAACGCCTATGCAGGCAGGTATGGTATGAAAATAGATATAGCGGAGGCCGTCCGCAGCGAAGGTGAGCAGTTCTCCGACGCGTACAGCGGGGCTTTTGAGAGTATAGATTTTTTGGGTGAACAGTTTGAGTTCCCTGAAGGTGTGACGGTGGATTTGAGCTGGCGCTATGACGGCGAGGGCGTCATCGTATCGGGGCGGCTCGATACGGACATGCGCGTTCGGTGCGCACGCTGCCTTGAATCATTCATGTGCGAAATCGGCTTTCATTTTGCCGAATACTATAAAAAGCAGCCCGATGAGGGTGAATACGCATACAGCGGCGAGACGATCGATCTTTCGCAGATGCTGGAAGACAATGTGGTGATCAATTTGCCCACGCGTTTTCTCTGCAAGAGCGACTGCAAAGGGCTTTGCAGCCGTTGCGGCAACAATCTGAACGAAAGCGCATGCGGCTGTCCGCCACAAGCGGAGCTATCAGGGCCGTTTGCCGGTCTGGCCGGATTGCATGACCACGAGGAGGTGTAGATAGATGGCGGTACCAAAGAGAAGAACATCCAAACAGCGCAGAAACACAAGACGTTCGGCAACGTATAAACTGAGTGTGCCCGGCATGGCGGCATGCCCGCAGTGTCACGCGCAAAAGCTGACGCACAGGGTTTGCTCGGCGTGCGGTTATTACAACGGCAGACAGGTGATGCAAGTCGAAAAGCCGGATAAGAAAGAGAGCTGACACGCTTTTTTGCCTAAAAGCTCGCGCAAAGCGGGTGCCCATTTGCGGGTGCCCATTTTTGTTGTATTCGCAGGTTTTTGAGTGACGAGTCAAGGCTTTTTGCAGCGCCGGACAGCCAAAGAAAAAATGTTTGCATTGGCTTTGTATTTTTTATATACTACCCATATATAAATGAAGTAGCGAGGTGTCCGATTGAGAGTAATTGTCGATGCAATGGGGGGAGATAATGCACCGCAGGCTATCGTTGAAGGCTGTGTGCAAGCGCTCCGGGAGATGCCGTCTCTTCATCTGATTTTGACCGGCCGCAAAGAAGTGGTTGAGGCCGAGCTTGCGAAACACCAATTTGACAGTGCGCGTATAAATATCGAAGATGCAACAGAAGTTATAGATATGGCAGAGCCGCCTGTTGATGCAATACGGCACAAGCGGGATTCGTCGCTTGTCAAGGGGCTGCGTTTGCTGCACGATGATGACGAGGCCGGCGTTTTTGTGACTGCGGGCAGTACCGGTGCCACAATAGCCGGTGCCACGCTTATCGTCAAGCGTCTGCCGGGCGTTAAACGGCCTGCTCTGGCGCCCATACTGCCATCCAAAACAGGCAAGGTGATGCTGATTGACTGCGGTGCAAACGCTGAATGCCGCCCCTCATATCTGGCGCAGTTTGCGCTGATGGGCAGTATCTACATGCGTAACGTAGAAGGCATAAAGTCGCCGCGTGTCGGGCTCATTAACAATGGTGCGGAAGCTGAGAAAGGCAACGAGCTCACCAAAGCGGCGTATAAGCTGATCGAGCAGATGCCTGTGAATTTTGCGGGCAATGCCGAAGGCAGAGACCTCGTATCGGGAGATTTTGACGTGCTGGTCTGTGACGGTTTTACCGGCAACGTGGTTTTAAAGTTTATGGAGGGTTTGGCCGGCGTGCTGCTTGGTATGCTCAAATCCGAACTGAAAAGCTCGCTGCGCACAAAGCTGGGTGCGGCGCTTGCAATGCCGGCATTCAAACGCTTAAAAAAGAGCATGGACTACACCGAATACGGCGGTGCGTTGCTGCTTGGTGTCAATGGCGGCGTTGTCAAGGCGCACGGGTCTTCCAATGCCAAAGCGATTTTAAGCACACTCCGGCAGGCTGTCGGTTTTATAGAGGGAGATATTGTCGGGGTGATCAAAGAAGAAATATCTAAGGTTACACTCAGCGATTAAAATTGTTTACAGGAGGATCACAATGGTATTCGAAAAGGTTAGGAAAATCTTGTCCGATCAGCTGGAGATTGATGAAGAAAATATCACGATGGAATCTGACCTTGTTGAGGATTTGAAGGCCGATTCTCTCGCGATTGTCGAGTTGATTATGGATCTCGAACAAGAGTTTGATTTAGATATCCCAGACGAAGAGCTGCCTAAAGTTGTCACAGTCAAAGATGTTGTCAGCTATATAGAGAAAAACGTCGGCGGCTTCTAAACACGAGCAAACGCTGCCCGGGCCACAAGCGGCTCGGGTATTGCTTTTTGAATAGACAGGTGTTTTTGCGTTTGGTGGTGCCGAATGACGAATCAGGAATATTCAGGACTGGAAAACAGCATAGGCTACGTGTTTACCGATAAAAAGCTTTTGAACAAAGCTTTTGTTCATGCGTCGGCAGATACGAGCGAGAGCTATGAGAGGCTTGAGTTTTTAGGCGATGCGGTGCTTTCGCTGGCAGTCAGTGAGCATTTATTTTTTGAGAAGCCGGATTTTTCAGAAGGCGAGCTGACCAAAAAACGCGCGGCGCTGGTGAACGAAGCGATGCTGGCCGATGTGGCGCGAAAGCTGTCTTTAGGCGATTATTTGACACTGGGGCGCGGCGAACGCGTTTCAGGCGGGGGTGAAAAGCCCTCGATACTGGCCGATGTCATCGAAGCGCTGATCGGCGCGGTTTATGTGGACGGCGGTCTTGAGGCCGCACGCAATGTGGTGCGCATGCTGCTTGATGACAGCATTGAAACGGTTCTGTCCGGCGGCGGTTTTAAAGATTTTAAAACGCGTCTGCAGGAGCTTTATCACAAACAGGGAATTACTGATATCAAATATTTGGTTTACAAACAGGAAGGACCGCCGCACGAGCGCGTGTTTTATGTGAAGCTGCTCATCGACGGCGAGGAAGTGGCGCAGGGCAAGGGCAAGTCCAAAAAATCCGCCGAGCAAAAGGCGGCACGTCAGGCTTACCTGCACGCAGCAAAATAAGGGGGAAGAATCATGCTGGACTGTTCAAAAGTCAAAACGGTGGATGAAGCGGTATACCGCGCCATGATGGATGAGCTAGATCGTCAGGAGAACAACATCGAACTGATCGCGTCTGAGAACTTTGTATCGGAAGCCGTGATGGATGCGATGGGCTCGCACCTGACCAACAAATACGCGGAGGGCTATCCGGGCAAGCGTTATTACGGCGGCTGCGAGTTTGTGGACGTGGTTGAGACGCTTGCGATTGAGCGCGCCAAAAAGCTGTTCGGTGCAGAGTTTGCCAATGTGCAGACGCATTCGGGCGCACAGGCCAATACGGCGGTTTATTTTGCGATGCTTGAGCCGGGCGATACGATACTGGGTATGAATCTGGCGCATGGCGGCCACTTGACGCACGGCAGTCCGGTGAATATCAGCGGAAAATACTTTAAAATTGTACCTTACGGCGTTAACGAGCAAAATGAGCAGATCGACTATGACGCGCTGCGCACGCTTGCTTTGGAGCACAAGCCCAAGATGATTGTGGCGGGTGCCAGCGCTTATCCGCGCGCGCTCGATTTTGCACGGTTTGCGCAAATCGCGCAGGAGGCCGGCGCATTGCTGCTGGTGGATATGGCACATATCGCAGGCTTGGTGGCGGCGGGTGTTCATCAAAATCCGGTGCCATATGCCGATTTTGTGACATCGACGACGCATAAAACGCTGCGCGGCCCGCGCGGCGGCTTGATACTGTGCAAGGAGCAATACGGCGCGGCGATCAACAAGGCGGTGTTCCCGGGAACGCAGGGCGGCCCCTTGATGCATGTGATCGCAGCCAAGGCAGTCTGTTTTCAGGAAGCATCCTCGGATGCGTTCAAGGCGTATCAGCGCCAGATCGTGGCCAATGCTGCGGCACTCGCAAAGAGCTTGACCGCAAATGGCATTCGTCTTGTATCCGGTGGCACAGACAATCATCTGATGCTGATCGATTTGACCGACAAGGGCCAAACTGGCAAGGAGCTTGAAGCACTGCTGGGCCTGGCGGGCATCACTGTGAATAAAAACGCGATACCGTTTGATACGCGCAGCCCGTTTATCACCAGCGGCATACGAATCGGTACGCCTGCCGCTACAACGCGCGGTATGGACGAAGCGGATATGGCGGATATCGGCACATGGATCGCCGATGTGGTGCATCGAGGAGAAGAAGTGGTGGAGCAGATTCGTGCGAAGGTTCAAGCACTGTGCGCCAAAAGGCCGCTGTATAAAAAATAGTGATGAAAAGGCTCTCGAAAGAGGGCTTTTTTTATGACAAAATAGCTTCGAATCTGCGCCCATATGCCAATTATCAACAATGCCAAATGTTTTGTCTCATCTTGCAATAATATTGGGTGATATGAGTTATGCTAATAACATCAAACAGCAAGGTGGATGATGCGCATGACTTTAATCGTGATGCTTTCGCTGCCTGTGCTCTATGTCACGGGCAGTTTGAGAAAATCCGTTTCCACGATACGTGTTAATGGCAGAGCGTTCGTACTGTATTTTCTGATCGGCGCCGTTTTGTCGTCTATGCCGATAATCTTTGTGATACCCGGTATTTCAGTGAATATGGGCGGCTTATTTTTGTGTGTGGCACCGGCTGTTTATCTCGCACTCAAAAAAGACTGCGGCTATCGGTTTTTGCTTGCCAGCCTGCTTTGCGTGCTGCTGGCGGCTTTGTCTTATTTCATGTTCATGACGTTTACGATACCCATCATCAGACCATTGACAGGCATTGCGGTTGCGTTGATGGCACTGGCTATGCTGCGCCATGAGGCAGCGGCCAAGGCCCCTGTGCTGGCAGGGCTTTACGGCATCTGTGAGAGCACTATGAGCCTGCTGACGGCCCAGTCATACACGCTTCGGCTATTTGATGTGACCGAGCTTGCAATACTGTGCTTCTTCCTATGCTTTGCGGCATCATCGGCTGCTGTGCATATAAAGGACATGAAGGCAGAGAAGGCCAAAGAGCCGCATGAGACAGAGCATCCAAGCCCAGGGCCACAAATACCCGAACCCAAATTTCCGGGTATCGAGTTTCCCGAGCCCGAATTCCCAAAACCCGAATTTCCAACGCCCGAATTTAACGCTGTCACTGAACCCGAGGCAGCAATAAAGCAGGCCATGCTCTCAACCTCTGAGCCAAAGCCCAACGAGAGCTGACCACCACCAACCGTATACGAATCAAACGTTTAAACAAAACACCTTCACATCAATAATTCCAATTATTGACCGTATAACGCATACATGGTATGATATGCTGGAATAAATAATCATAATATATATGCAAAAAGAGCCTGCCGCATCTATTGTTTATTCATATGCCGTACGTTTATATATGATATGAGTTTATTTTTATAGCTCTTATAAGGCTGACTGAAGGGGGAATAATGAATCTTCGCTTTCATTATGCGTTAAAACGCATATTCACTTTGGCGCTGGCGCTGCTTTTGCTGGTGACTTTATGCGCATTTGACGCACCACCGGAAAATCCCGAGCTAACGCAATACGGCATCCGCCTGACTCAAACAGACGAAGAACCGCCGGATGCTAAGCTGCCGTACGAAGAACCACCGTACGAAGAACCGCCAATCGAAGAGCCGGAACCGATCAGTGAGCTTGCGTCGCCGGGTGATGAGGCATCCAAGTATGAGGGCCGCCTATATGTTGAAGGAGAAGTGCTTGTCATATTCAAGCCAACGCAAACCAAAACCGCGATGGCGCGTACGCTTAAAAAGCTTGATTGCAAAATAGAGCATCAAATTTCACACGAAATCGTGCGGACTGAAATACCCGATGATGAGACGCTCGAAAGCTTCATCGAAAAGCTTGAGGCACAGCCTGAAGTGGCATTCGCGCAGCCCAATTACATTTATCAGCTAGCCGCGACGGTGACGGATCCCTACGCAAACCCGAGTAATCCGAATTATCAGTGGCATCTTGGCATCATCAATGCGTTTGACGCGTGGGATATCACGATGGGCAGCAGCGATATCCGTGTGGCTGTTTTGGATACCGGCATAGACCTCACTCACCCCGAATTTATCGGCCAGATATATAGTCACACATGTGTGGTGGCTGGCGACGGCAATGCGCAGGATGATGACGGACATGGCACACATGTGGCCGGCATTATCGCGGCAAAGGCAGATGGTGTTGGGTCTGTCGGTGTAGCGCCGAACGTGCAGCTGATTATCGTTGATGTATTCGGATACCATGATGAGAGATTTGGTGCGACATCCGCAGATTTGATTGCGGGCATTCAGTATGCGGTCAGCAACGGCGCGCGTGTGATTAACATGAGCCTTGGCGGCTATTATACCAATACGGCTGAAGAGCAGGCGGTCAATAATGCCGTGAACGCAGGTGTGGTATGCATTGCGGCCGCCGGCAACGACAATACGACTGCCACTCATTACCCGAGCGATTTTAACGCATGCATCTCCGTCATCGCGACAGACCGCAATGATAACCGCGCCAGCTATTCAAACTATGGTACAGCGAAGGATATCTCAGCGCCGGGGGGCAGCGGTACTGGCGTCAACGCGATTCTCTCCTCGGATATAGACGGAGGGTATGCGTATGGCAGCGGCACTTCGATGGCTTCGCCCATGGTGGCGGGTGTGGCTGCGCTGATGCTTTCGGCCAATAATTCGCTGACAGTCGATCAGGTCAAAACGATACTGTACGGTACGGCCGTCGATTTGGGCGCGCCGGGCAAGGATATTTACTTTGGTCATGGCCGCGTGAATGCGTACGCGGCTGTTTTGGCAGCAAGCTCTCCGCATACGATCACAGCATCATCGTCCAATACAAACCATGGCACGGTTTCGGGAGGCGGCAGCACGTTTTACGGACTCAAAGCCACCGTCACGGCAACACCCAGATCAGGCTATCAATTTGCGGGCTGGTATGAGGGTGAAACGCTGATATCTACGCAAAACACATACACTTTCAATGTGACAGGCAACAGAACGCTTTGTGCCAGGTGGTCAGGCAATGCGTTGAGTGTCTCATTCAACTCACAGGGCGGCAGCGCTGTTCCGGCTGTTACAGCAGCCTACGGCTCCGTCATATATGCGCCTGCCGCACCCACCAGAGCCGGATATGGTTTCGCGGGCTGGTACCCCACGCCCGCCTGTGATACAGCGCCGATATACTTCCCTTATACGGTGACAGACAATACCACGCTGTATGCCAGATGGCAGCCAATGACGCAGTATTTAGTCGGCGTCAACTTATCGGCAGGCACACTATCGCGCGCTTTCTCAAAGACAACCTCCAGCTACAAAATACTGCTGGGCGAGCATCAGAGCAGCGTTACCATCACGCCGGTCAGGGAATATGACGGCGCATCCATGCTGATCAACAAAAGAGCGGCTAACGCGATCACGCTCAACGTTGCCAACGGCAAAAGCGCCAAGGCAACCGTGAAAGTCACATACGGCAAAAAAAGCAGGACGTATACGTTCACCGTCACACGCGCCAAATCCACCAACAACAATCTGGGCGCTTTGTCTTCCACCGCAGGCACATGGAGCGCACCATTTGATCCCAATGTCACAAACTACACATTGTATCTGGACGAGAACACACCGTCCGTGATACTCAGATCAACCACGGAAAACGCCTCGGCAAAAACCTCACTCAAATCGAAGAAGTTTTCGCTCAAGAACGGGCAGACGCGGGTGGCCAAAATCACGGTGAGGGCGCAGTCCGGCGCACGCAAGACGTATGTGGTGAACATCGTGCGCGCCAAATCCACCAATGCCAATCTGAGAACGCTCAAGGCCGGCCGATACTTATCACCTGCGTTCAACGCGAATGTGACGGATTATACGGTCACATTGCCGACTAATGTCAGCTCCGTGACGCTCTCGGCCAAGCAGTTCGACAGGTTGTCGAGAGTCACCATTGACGGTGCGAGAAGATCATCCAAGAAGATCAAGCTTCAAAACGGACAGAGTGATGTGGTGCGTGTGGTTGTCACATCGCAGGCAGGGACGGCAAAAGAGTATATGATAACCGTGAGAAGAGAATAGCGTATCCGATAGCCTGTGTCATAGCATCTGGTCACAGGGACATACAGGACAGTAACATGTAAATATATGTCGAACATAATAAGTTGTGCTGATTCGGCTTGACAGATAGATACATAAAAGAATACACTGATTTTGGTGGTGGCAATACGCCATTGGGCATATAAGGAGATACACATGAAGAGATTCACAGCACTGTTGATCGTGATGATATTGGTCGTTTCGATGACGGGGGTAATGACGGCATCTGCGGCCTGTTCAATCAGCGGCAACAGCTCAGTTTTGGCTGGAAGGTCATACACATACACGGGCAAAGCAAGCTATAAAGCGGGTGACCTAGTAGGAAAGATCGAAGGATTGGGACAGGTTGATACGTTTTTTGATAATGCAAAAGGCTTCGTTAATGCATCATTGTCAGGCCGTGCATCTATCAGGGTCACAATACCGGCCAGCGCAAAGCCGGGAGATAAGTTTACGATCACATTAAGCGGTCAGTATTCGGATATGGCCAGTGACGGAAGCGGTAATTCCACGTCAAAATCATTTTCAACCTCAAAAACAATAACCGTTGTGGACAAGCTTCCGGAAACCCCAAAATCTGAATCGACACCCGCGCCGCCCACCGAATGGGAGATTGCGCATCAGGGTATGACAGATATGCAGCAGGGCGCGGCGGTGAATCTTGAGATCAAAGAATCCGCCAAGGTGCCGGCAGCGGTGCTGGCCTTGGTGCAGGAGAAGCAGGGTACGCTCACGATCGACTTTGGCGGCTATTCGTGCACGATAGACGGCAAGAATTTCGCCTTGCCCGATGGTATGCGCGAGCTTGATCTCTCGATGAGCATGGAGAAAAACGAGCAGCTTTCCAATGCCAACGGGGGAGCCGATGTGTACCAGCTTCACTTTGCGCATAAGGGGCAGCTGCCCGGGCCCGTCACATATCGGTTCAAGGCCGAGCAGAACCAGCCGGGCGATACGCTGTATCTGTATTACTATTATGATGAAGCGGGTATCACTGAAGGCAAGCAAACCGCCGTGGTGGATGCGGATGGCTATGTATCGTTCACCATCTATCATTGCTCGTCGTATTTTGTGGCAAACAGCCCTGTTTTGGGCGCAGCGGGCAATCTTGATTTGGCGCTTGTAATCGCCGAAAAGGATATGCAGATCAGCACGCTTGAGGCCGAAATATCCGCGTTGACAGGACAGCTGCAGCAGGCGCTGGAAGCACAGTCGCAAGGCGCAGAGACGGCAGAGCAGGAAGGCGAAAATGCGGCACCGGCCGTATCGGGCGCTGTGGACGGCCTGAATCTTTCGATGCTCGAATTGATCGGCATGATAATCGCGGCATTGCTGCTGGGCGTTGTCGGCACGCTGTTGATCAGCAGAGCAGGCAGAAAAGGCAGACACGCCTCATCATCCTCGGATGATCTGTAATCGCACATTGCTCATGTGATGCATCAAAACAACAAATGGGGATGGCCTGACGGCTGTCCCTTTTGCTTGTCTATCTATAAAGACGAGACTCTTCACTTCGTTTAGGGTGACAGAATAAGCTGCCAGTTCGCCGTTGCTGATGTCATGCTGAGCGCAGCGATACCCCTTCGGGGCACAAGCGCATCCCATGAGGGTTGATGAGAGTGGCTATACCGCTTTCATCACATTGTTTGGGATTCCTCACTGCGTTCGGAATGACAGTTTTTCTGTCATGCTGAGCGCCAGCGATACCCCTTCGGGGCACAAGCGCATCCCATGAAATTTGATCATAGTGATTGAGTTGCTGTCATCACACAGTTTGGG
>OBJA01000750.1_pt1 | contig 26468 bp, 21 predicted proteins | sample 1519751 | NCBI WGS metagenome assembly OBJA01 (sample SAMEA3881238, study PRJEB22517) | soil metagenome | biome: lake sediment; feature: soda lake sediment; material: sediment, water from around vicinity | place: India | collected 2013-12-23 | depth 3 m
GTTCCGCCTTGATGCACCGGAACGGGCATGTATGCAGGGAATCCGCATGGTGACCGTGGGTGCATTGTTCGGGCTTTTTGATTGGCGCTCAGAAGCTTTCTTTACGGCACTGCATGCAGCGTATCTTAAAAAGAAATTTCCATCTGTGGAAATTTCGGTTTCCATACCTCGCCTCAGACCTCTTGCCGGAGAATTTCCCAGTACCTTTATTGTTAGTGATTTCCAGTACGTTAAGATATTGACAGCACTAAGATTATTTATTCCCTCAGCAGGAATCACCATTTCGACCAGGGAGTCTGAACAATTCCGAAACTCCGTTCTCCCTCTTGGAGTTACAAAGATGTCTGCAGGTACATCGACAGCCGTTGGAGGACATACAGGGAAACCTTCAACAGCACAGTTTGAAATTGCCGATTCTCGTGATGTTGAACAGGTAAGAACCGATCTGTTGCAGCGAGGGTATCAGGCCGTGCTGCACGACTGGAATCGCAGATATGTAGTCTGACACAGAGATCTTCTAATCCTGCCTGAGCACCACCCTATTTATTAGTCGCCTCTGAAGCGAAATCTTTGACATTCAGAGATTGACTTTAATAAACGTTACTTTTCTATGCAATTATCCAGCGAGAGTGAAAAACCCGAACCCTTTCCCCAAAAATGATGAGATCCGATTCACTCTTTTACCCATCCTTCATACTCTGGTTTCGCAAGTAATAACTACCTGTGCGCATGTCCATTAAACATATCACGTTTCGTGATATTACTCCGGTATACCTGAAAATAGCCGTTTTTGTTGATTCCGATTTCGGTGTAAGGAATGAATGTGTGAAACAGAAGCACATAGAACCCGAAGATACTGTTGTTTTATGAGTGAATCCCTTTTTAGATGAAATGCATGGAACAGACGTACCATGGACGTGTTACGGTTCTGATGTGTTACTGTTTAACCGAAAAAGCTGAGAGCTCAAAAGGTATTGCTTAGAAATGTACTATAGATCGAATCACTAGATCCTGGGGGAGGGTCTGTCCGAAGCAAGAGGGATAATGCCGGGGTGGGGGGTAGGGCAGGGATATGCCATGGAAGCTGCAGAGCAAAGATCGTGGATTGTAAAAAGAAAGAGCTCCATTTACACGATTGAAAATCAGAATAAGACTGAGAAACGAGCCGGAGTGTGCCCCCTTGGCCTTCCATTTGCTCAAACTGTATGGTGATAAGCAATTAGAGTGGCTTATAGTAGGTCAATAAAAATGGTTACTCATATCAGTGGAAATTCAGGAGAATCTATGGATAAAAAGGGACATGCAACTACCAGCGGAGGGAAGGGTGGTTCTTCTGGAATGAAACGTCTGTCTCTGGAGGTCGGCGATTCCTGGTATGATATCAGTGGTTACTACCAGCAGGATCTCTTTCGCGAGATGCTAGCACGGGAGAGAAAACGAACTGAACGGTCCAGAAATCCTTTCGTGCTGATATTAATAGATATCGGAGAGCTGATAAGAGAAAGAGGACCTAAGAATATCACCGGAATCATTGCTGTGCAAAAGATTAAGGAATCATTGGCAGAGATTATAAGAGAAACAGACATCAGGGGATGGTACGAGAAACAGCGTGTTCTCGGTATGATCTTTACAGAAATAGGAGAAATGAACCAACAGACCTTAACAGAGAAGGTTAGAAAGCAGATCGAACTGGCCATAGGAGGGTGGGGAACAGGGCAGATTGAAATCTCTGCTTTCTCCTTTCCTGTGCATGAGCAGAATGGTTCAAGTGAAGTACTGATAAAATTTTATCCTGAGGCCGGGTCTGCGCCGAAAAAACGCGGAAAATTGATCCTAAAGAGAATAGTGGATATTGCTGGAGGAGTAATAGGTGTCGTACTCTTTGCCCCTCTTTTCATTCTCATGCCACCGCTTATAAAACTGACATCTAAAGGACCTGTGTTTTATCGACAGGAACGGGTCGGAGAAAAAGGACAGTTATTTACATTGTTAAAATTCAGATCGATGTATATAAACACTGATGATTCTATTCATAAGGAGTACGTTAGTAAACTGATTAAAGGTGCTGTTGATGATGAGAAGGGAGTCTATAAAATCCAGAAAGATCCCCGTGTAACACCGATCGGAAGATTCCTGCGAAAAACAAGTCTGGATGAAATACCTCAATTTTTGAATGTTCTGAAGGGTGATATGTCATTAGTTGGTCCAAGGCCGCCGATTCCCTATGAAACAGCACAATACGATCTCTGGCATATTCGACGAATAATGGAAAGTAAACCAGGGATTACCGGTATCTGGCAGGTTGAAGGACGAAGCCAGACAAGCTTTGACGGTATGGTCAGAATGGATCTGCAATACCTTAAAAAGCAATCAATATGGCTCGATTTGAAACTGATACTCAAGACGCCATTTGCACTCTTAACTGCCAAAGGCGCATACTGAAAATGACTAAAGGAGAACTATATGATAAAGATAGGAGTTATAGGGTATGGATACTGGGGACCCAATATTGTACGTAATTTTGCCGCTGTCGACGGAGCTCGCGTCGTGGCGGTAAGTGATAAAAATCAGGACGTGATCAAAAAAATTACAGATGCTTTTCCAAATGTGCAGACGACAGCAAACCCCGACGATCTGCTTACATCACCAGAGATCGACCTTATTGCCATCGTTACCCCTGTCTCTACACACTTTGAATTAGCACGAAAGGCACTGGAACATGGTAAACATGTCTTTGTAGAAAAACCATTCACTTCTAACTTCGCACAGGCAGAAGAGCTGATTGAACTCGCTGAGACAAGAAACCTCAAAATTATGGTTGACCATACGTTCCTTTTCACCGGAGCGGTACGAAAGATAAAACAGCTCATTAACGATAATATCCTGGGGAACATCTATTACTACGATTCTACCAGGGTCAATTTGGGACTGTTTCAGCATGATGTCAATGTTGTCTGGGATCTGGCGCCCCACGATTTCTCCATCATGTCCTATCTTATTGATGAGCCTCCGGTTGCACTCTCTGCATGGGGAAGATCTCATGTGAACTCAATGGAAGACATCGCCTATATAACGGTCCATTTTAATACCAGTATCATTGCTCATTTTAGTGTCAACTGGTTATCTCCAGTAAAGGTTCGGGCGACCTTGATCGGGGGAGAGAAAAAAATGCTCGTGTGGAATGATGTGCATGCAGATGAAAAGCTGAAAATCTACGATAAAGGCGTCGAAGTCAAGAGCAAGCAGGGAATTTATGATCTGCTGGTCAGTTATCGCTCAGGAGACATGTGGGCACCGAAAGTGGAGCAGACTGAGGCTTTAAGGCTTGAGTGTCAGCATTTTATCGATTGTATCGAACATGACACAACTCCTCTTAACAATGCGCGTACAGGTCTGGAGATTGTGCGAATGCTGGAAGCATGTGACACTTCACTGCGATGTGATGGTCGACCTGTGGAAATTAAAACCAATCGTCTTGCCGATATTGGACTGTATGAGATGGCTTCTGTTAATATGCGCCAGCAATGAACAGTTCAGTCAATAACTGGATATACCGTCATCGATGTAATCGATAGTTTATTCAGGCCAGGAAAATGAGAATGACAGACGAGCTGTATCGGATTGTTTTGGTAGGGCCGGTGCAGACAAAAAACCTTTCGACGGAGCCGGTATCGAGGGTGCTACAGATTACCTCAGAATCCGGTACGATGCTATGAGGAGGGCAGATGGATAAAGAACGAATACCTTTCCTTGATCTACAGGCAATGAATGTGAAAATGGAGCATGCATTTATTGAAGGGTTCAGGGAGATACTACATACAGGACGATTTATCAACGGGCCTCAGGTGGAGGAGTTTGAAAATGCATTTGCTCTATTCTGTGGCACCCGATACGCCGTTGGTGTTGGCAGTGGTACCGATGCGGTTCGTTTTGCACTTATGGCGGTAGGGGTAAAGCAGGGTGATCTGGTCATTACTGTTCCTAACACGTTTATTGCCACCTCAGAAGCCATTTCTCAGGCTGGTGCAACACCGATTTTCATCGATGTCGATGAACGAACTTCAAATATGTCTCCCCAGAAACTCAAAACCTATATGGAAGAGAACTGTTTCAAGGATAATGTGACCGGAGAGACGATCCATATGACTATTGGCAAACCGGTTCGGGCAATAGTACCGGTTCATTTGTATGGTCAAACTGCAGATATGGATCCGATACTGGAAACAGCCATGCAGTTCGGGGTGCATGTAGTGGAAGATGCATGTCAGGCCCATGGAGCGAAGTATTTCTCTCAAAAGAAAAATACATGGATAAAAGCGGGAGCGCTGGGAAAAGCCGCAGGGTTTAGCTTTTACCCGGGGAAAAATCTGGGTGCATTCGGTGAGGCCGGTGCAGTAACTACTGACGATAAAGAGATCGCTGAAACAATAAAGATGTTGCGAGATCATGGACAGATTAAAAAGTACTTTCATGAAATGGAAGGGTACAACGGACGTCTTGACACGATACAGGCCTCTATACTCCAGATAAAGATGAACCACCTGGAAGAATGGAATGAGGCAAGGAGGGCTCGTGCGGAGAACTATAACGAATTGCTTAGAGATATTCCAGGAATTACCATACCATATGAGCCATCATGGTCAAAAGCGGTGTATCATCTTTATGTAATACGGACAAAATATCGAGATATCCTCCAGGGGTATCTTAACGAAAAGGGAATCGAAACCGGTCTTCACTACCCTGTACCGCTCCACCAGCAGAAAGCATACCGCTCGCTTGGGTATAAAGCCGGAACTCTTCCGGTAAGCGAACAATTGGCAAAAGAAATTGTGTCGCTTCCCATGTTCCCACACCTCTTGGAATCACAGCAGAAGAGGATATCAGAGGTGATTGGAGAATTTTCACTTCGGTACACCTATGATAAACAGATTGTGGACTATAAAGGGTAAATAGAAAATAAACAAATGATTAGAGGGTAATCACATGAATATACAGTCGCTGTTTTATATGATAAAACCAGTTTTATCAAGAGACATGCAGTTGTTTTTGCGGCGGCAAAGAATCAGAATGCTTTGGAATCAAAACCGTAACAGGTGGCCGATTGATCCGCAGGCAGGAAATACGCCTCTTTATTGGCAGGGGTGGCCGGAGGGAAAACGATTTGCTCTGGTTTTAACACACGATGTTGAATGGAATGCTGGTCAGGAAAAATGTCCTCAGCTTGCTAAAATGGAAAGGCAATTGGGATTACACTCATCGTTTAATTTCGTACCGGAACGCTACGCGGTATCTCCAGCCTTACGATCATTTCTGACTGAGTCTGGGTTTGAGGTGGGGGTTCACGATCTGAATCATGATGGAAAGCTGTTCAGTTCAAAAAGATTGTTCTATGAGCGATCAAAGAGAATTAACAAATATTTGCGGGAATGGAAGGCGGTTGGATTCAGGGCTGGTGCGATGCATCACAATCTTGAGTGGATAGGGGAACTGGATATTGAATACGACAGTTCGACATTCGATACCGATCCATTCGAACCGCAACCCGATGGAGTGCAGACCATATTCCCCTTTGCAGTTGAAAGGAAAAATATTCCGGAGAGCTCATTAATAGAATTACCCTATACCTTACCACAGGATTTTACTGTTCTGGTTCTTATGCGATGTCAAAATATTGCTATCTGGAAAACCAAACTTGATTGGATTGCCCAAAAAGGTGGCATGGCCCTTCTTAATACCCATCCTGATTATATGCATTTTGGTGATGGAGAGCCGGATAAAGAGGAATATAGCGTATCCCTGTATAAAGAGTTTCTACTGCATGTTGTTACAAAATATGAGGGAGCATACTGGAATCCACTTCCAAAAGACATAGCTCGTTTTTTGAAAAGTGAGGAGCTTATCGATGGAGAGAAGGAGAAGGGGTTTGAATCGTCAGGAACGAAAGGGAAAATATGAAAATATGTATGATAGCCTACACCTTTTATGAAGGTGATAACAGGGTGCGTCGCTATGCTGAGAGTCTGGTAAAGCGGGGAGATATGGTTGATGCGATCGTTTTACGGCAGCATGGAATGCCATCGTTTGCCAGAGTCGCCGGTGTAAATGTATATAAAGTACAGCGGAGGACACTAAACGAGAAGTGGAAATTTGAGTATCTGTTAAAACTGCTACTATTTTTAATCAAGTCATTGTACCATAGTACCCGACTTCATGCCCTGAAAAAATATGATTTGATCCATGTGCATTCGGTACCGGACTTTTTAACATTTTCCACAATATTGGCAAAGATAACAGGAACAAAAGTGATTCTCGATATTCACGATATTGTTCCGGAATTGTTTGCTAGTAAATTTAACGCATCACAAAATTCACTTTTGTTTAGATTGCTTTTATATGTGGAAAAGGCCTCTATGGCATTATCCGATCATGTAATTGTGGCCAACCATATCTGGCACAAACGACTGATAAGCCGTTCGGTGTCGCCACAGAAATGCACCGTCGTGATGAACTATCCAGATTCTGCTATATTTAAGAGACGGGCCACACAGAACAGAGAACGTAACAAGTTTGTCATGATTTATCCAGGGACCCTGAGTATCCATCAGGGGTTGGAAACTGCTATACGCGCAGTTGATCTGGTTAAGGAGGAGATTCCGGAGCTGGAGTTTCATATCTATGGAAAGGGAACTGACGAAGAGTACTTTGTTAATCTTGTAAAGTCGTTGGGACTGGAGAAGCGAATACTGTTTAAAAACATCGTGCCAATTGAGGAACTTCCCGGAATTATCGCTGATGCAGACTTGGGGGTAGAGCCGAAACTGAAACGAACCTTTGGAAACGAAGCTTTCAGTACAAAGATTCTGGAATTTATGAGTGTGGGGATTCCAGTAATTGCATCTGATACTCTTGTTCACACACACTACTTTGATCACTCGTTGGTGAAATTCTTCAAATCAGAGGATATAGAGGATCTGGCCAGTTGTATTCGGCAGATGAGAAATGAGAAGAGTTTAAGAAAAACTCTGGTGAACAATGCCTTCAAATACATGAAACAGAATAACTGGGATGCCAGAAAATATGCCTATCTCAATATTGTCGATTCACTTGTGGGTAGGAAAAAATGATTTAATTTGGGCTTCAATTTTGCTTCCCTTTTTATTCATAATTCAGCAGGGATTTTATGGTGAATCAAAAAAGTAAGACCGGACTATCACTGGGGTATATCATTCCGCTTATCTGGATGCTTAGAATCGCATCGCGGGGAGTAACCTATTGGCTCAGTCCGGATATGGGAATGGATGTAGAAATAGATTACCTCAAAGGAAGTCCTATTGACAGGACATTTTTCATCATTCTTGAGACAATCGGATTTGCAATACTACTCTACCGCAAAATAGACTGGTGGGAATTTGCCAAAAGGAACAAATGGATACTTCTAATTTATGCTTTCATGGGATTGAGTGTCTTGTGGTCAAATTTCCCCATGGTGTCTTTCAAGCGCTGGGTACGAACGATTGGTGATCTTATAATGGTGCTGGTGCTTATCTCAGAGATCAATTATTCATTAGTGCTCACCAGAGTACTGCGTATCTGGGGGTATCTTCTTGTACCGCTGTCAGTACTATTTGTAAAATATTGGCGGGATCTGGGGGTTTCCTACGATCATTCAGGAACTCTTGAAATGTGGATAGGAGTAACTACTCACAAAAACAGCCTGGGGCAGCTTGTCTGTGTGAGCGCTATCTTCTTTGCCTGGGTATTCTTGTCAAAGCACTATAAGAAGCTGTTCTTTTTTGATATTCCGGTTTTTTTGATGGCCTTATGGTTACTTAACGGATCAAAAACCGCTACCAGTAGAACATCCTTTGGAGTCTTTCTGTATGCAACCGGGGTACTATTATTGTTGAAGGTTATCAAAACTCATGTAAATGTGGTACGGGCTTTGGGTTTGTTTGTATTTGTGGGATTTTTTGTTGGAACTGTCCTGACGCAGCATTTTGCTTCGAGTAATTTGATTCCATGGTTGATAAATCAAACAGGAGGTGATCCAACGCTTACCGGCAGAACATTTCTGTGGGATGAGCTCATGCGCATAGGATCACATAGGATGATTTTTGGTTCAGGATATGGAGGTTTCTGGATAGGAAATATTGGAAACCAGCTCTGGGAAACCTTTACTTGGCGACCGGGGCAGGCCCATAACGGCTATATCGATGTGTATATTGATTTGGGACTTATTGGAGTGATACTTCTGATAGGTTTCATTATTTCTTCATTCAGGAACATAGTAAAAGACCTCTCTTTTGATTCTGAGTATGGAAAATTCCGTATGATGATGTTAGTAACTGTGCTAATCTATAACGTTACAGAAAGCAGCTTCTTCAAACCAACATCATTGCTATGGTTTATGCTTCTGCTGATTTCGATACAGACTCCGGAGCGGTATGCAGAAGAGGCATTTATTGAAACTGCTGCAGACAGAAAAAGGAGTAACCGTGCTTCTGGGGTGAAAGAGAAGATGCTGGTTTCACCTGTGGTTACGGGTGATCAATTGGTTGTAAAATGATAAACCATGAAATCTATAGAGGCCATACCGATGGATAGAGAAAACTTGTCAATGGCACTGATAACACCTGCACGCAATGAGGAACAATTTATCGGAAAGACAATCTCTTCTGTACTTGCTCAGACCATTAAACCAGTCAGATGGGTTATTGTCAGCGATGGTTCCACAGATTCTACAGATGAAATAGTGAAAAAATATGCAGAAGATAACACATGGATTGAACTGACACGGATGCCGGAGCATCGGGATCGACAGTTTGCTGCAAAAGTTCACTGCTTCAATGCCGGGCTCAAACTCCTTGCCAATCATACCTTTGAGATAATCGGTAATCTTGACGCAGATGTTTCGTTCGATGACGAGTCGTATTTCGAATATTTGCTGGAAATGTTTGCCTGTAATAAGAGACTGGGAGTAGCCGGGACACCCTTTATTGAAGAGGGATATCGGTCATACGATGGGTTATTCACCAGCTTTACCCATGTCTCCGGGGCTTGTCAATTATTCCGAAAAGAGTGTTTTGAACAGATCGGTGGCTATATCCCCATAAAAGGAGGGGGAATCGACTGGGTTGCAGTAACAACTGCACGAATGAAAGGCTGGAACACCCAGACGTTCACCGAAAAACAATTTAGGCATCACCGCAAAATGGGAACCGGTAATAGCAGCTTTCTGATGTCCCGTTTTCGTCACGGTCAGAAAGACTACTATCTGGGGGGACACCCTCTATGGGAGCTATTCAGAGGATTGTACCAGATGACCAGGAAACCCTATATAATTGCAGGTTTGTACCTTCTTGCAGGGTATACCTTTTCTTTCCTGACCCGGGTAAAAAGACCCTTGTCTCCTGAACTTATAAGATTCCATCGTAGAGAACAGATGCAGCGCTTGAGAGAGATTATAAAAAGCAGAAAAGAGCGGAACCGAAACACTACAACACGGAGTATGCGCAGTGAATACCGAGAAGAGTAACATCGAAAGCAGCCTTCAGAAAGTGGAACAGTGGGTAGAGAGTAGAAACTATCGTGGATATGAACCCTTCGATGGTCTGTCATCATTTATCCGTCCATTAACAATGAATAATGTGTTTGCAGAGCGTCTTCTCCAGCAACTTGTACGACAGAGCCCCTTGAATCTCAGGCCACTTATCGGGGTACGACCTCAGGAATCCACAAAGGGAAGAGGGTACATGGCATGGGGATATCTGAAACGATTTAAAACTACCGGCGATTCTCGATATCTGCAGAAAGCAGATGACTGTTTTGAATGGTTAATGAAAAACAGGTCAAACAGGTACACAAAACCAAGCTGGGGCAATCATTTTGATTTTACAAGCCGTGCTGGTCGACTTCCGAAACTCGAACCGATAATTGTCTGGACGAGTCTGATTGGACAGGCTCTGCTTGATGCCTATGTGCTCCAGAAAAAGGAAAAATACCTTTCCATGGCAGTAGATGTCTGTGGATGGATACTCGATCTTCCTCGGGAGAAAACAAATAGAGGCACCTGTCTGAGTTATGTTGCCTATACGCAAAGCTCGATACATAACTCAAACATGCTTGGTGCAGCCATGCTGGCAAGAACCGCACTTATGACAAAAGATGTAAAGATGCAGGAGGTTGCAAAAGAAGCGATGGAATATAGCTGCTCACGTCAACTACCCGATGGGTCGTGGTTCTATGGTGAAGGGGCTCAAACGCGCTGGATTGATAATTTCCACACAGGGTATAACCTTGACAGCTTAAAATGTTATATCGATGTCAGTGGAGATACCGATTACATTGAGCACCTTCGGCGGGGTTTTTCATACTATAAAAACACATTTTTCCAATCAAATGGGCGGCCCAAGTATTACCATAATCGGGTATACCCTGTTGACATTCAGTGTGCATCACAGTCAATCGACACCCTGGCATATTTTTCTGAGCATGATCCTGAAGCACGCAGCCTTGCGATAAAAGTGGCTAAATGGACAATAAATAATATGCAGGACAGATCAGGGCATTTCTATTTCAGACAGCTCCCTGGGATAAAAGCAAAAACTCCAATGCTTCACTGGGGGCAGGCTACCATGTATAAAGCTTTGGCACATCTGCTTGACCATATGTAGCAGGCGACCTGGTTTATATCATAAAAATGACAGTGGGGAAACTATGAAAACACCTGTGACTACTTCACAAGTCGATACCGCGAAGCAAAAAGAGGAAGCCATAGAGCTTCCGAAAGTATTGCGGCCACCAAAAAAAATTAATATACTTAATAACAAGATTTCGTTGATACTCATTGCGGTGATCATTTTTACTGCAGGCATCGTAGTGGGAAAATATAAGGGTATTCCATTTTTTGTTACAGAGGGGGAATATGCTATCGGAATCTTCGTGGGGGACTCACCTTTCTCTTTAGTGCCGCATCCGGAAGCGAGCAATCCAATTATTTCATCGGGAGATATTACCGATATTTCTGCAAAATTTGTTGCTGATCCATTTATGGTTCAGGAAGAAGGTGTCTGGTATCTGTTCTTTGAAATTCTCAATAACGAAACAAATCAGGGTGATATAGGTCTTTCTACCAGTTTTGACGGTGTAAACTGGACGTACCAGCAGGTGGTACTGGATGAACCATTTCACCTATCCTACCCCTTGGTATTCAAGTGGCAGGATGAGTATTACATGGTTCCGGAAAGTAACGAAGATTATGCCGTTAAGCTATACAAAGCGCAACAGTTCCCATTCACGTGGCAATTTGAAAAAAACCTGATCAGAGGGAATTATCGTGATCCGACGATATTCAGATTCAATGACCATTGGTGGGTGTTTGTTACAGAGCGGTATGATGTGCTGCATCTATACTTTAGTGATGAACTGGATGGAATCTGGAAGAGGCATCCGGAAAGTCCAATCGTACTGATGGATGCCAATAATTCCCGATCCGGAGGAAGAGTGTTAGCTTTCAACGATACCCTTATCAGGGTTTCGCAGGATTGTTATCCCTATTACGGAATGGAAGTAAATGCATTTCTGATTACTGAATTGACTACAGAAAAGTATCATGAGGTTCCCTATTTGGGAAATCCTTTATTGAAAGGAAGTGGGAAGGGATGGAATGCAGAAAGGATGCATCACATGGATGCTCACCAGGTAAAGGAAAATCTCTGGATCGCCTGTGTTGATGGATGGAGGAGAAAAACCAGATTTGATCTGAGGTTTTAAACATGAAACACTCATGCATGTTACCAGCTCAATTAGTAATCCGCAGGACAATCCTCTTACTCCTGGTGATTATTACCTCAGTATTCAGTTCTGCCAAAAAATTTTCCAGAGATTCCTGGGAAATTCAGCGAGAAATAGACAGAGCACGGGCGGGAGACACGGTTTTTATTGCAGAGGGAGACTACTATCTTGAGAGTACGATTGTAATTAACAAAGGTATCACTTTGCTTGGTGCTGGAATGAAGAAAACTTCGATGCGTGGGGAAAATGAGACAAGTGATTTCTGGTTAATTAAAGTGGATTGTCTAAGCGGAGAGCGGGTGCGGATATCAGGTATCAGTTTCTATGGGTTTGCTCCGGCTGTATCACCAGGAATAAAATTAGTAAGAGGTTGCAGAGATTTTAGAATCGATAACTGTCATTTTGAACGTTGTTCAAGGCGGGCAATCGAGATCCATGGAGATTCTCGTGGTGTAATTGATCACTGTTTGTTTATTGATAACTGGTACACTGCAGTTGTGGTATACGGTGATGGTGAAAGTGGTTGGAGACGCCCATTGCACCTGGGTGACAGCAATGCTGTTTACGTAGAGGATAACTATTTTGAACAGAAAGATGTTGCAGAAATGTCAATGGCTCACCATATCGCATCAAATAACGGATCTCGGTATGTGTTTCGGTATAATACCATTCGTGATGGCAATATGGCATCACATGCAATTGATGCACACGGGAATAAGTACGGGTGGGAGCGGGGGAGCAGGAGTTATGAAATATACCATAACCGAATATTTGCGATTCATCGTTGGGCAGGAATAAATATTAGAGGCGGTGATGGAGTCATCTTTAATAACGAGTTTAACGGAGATTTTGTCTCTCCGATTCATCTCATGCATGAAAGCAAAGCGGGCGACGGGACGTGTAATTATCCCTGTATTGACCAGATACGGGAATTACATATCTGGAATAATACCTATAACGGGAAACCTGTTTCAATACGGGTTCGTCATCCAGAAATCATTCAGGACAACAGAGATTATACAAATGGAAAGAGGCCAGGATATACCCCCTATGCATACCCACATCCACTCATAAGATAACGACTATTTACCCTATGCAGTAAAACACGATTTGCATCATACATGTCGGTAAAAGGCCAGGCCCCCGCGTTTGCGGTATATTGTTTAAATCAAAAAGGAGTTACCAATGTAGTAAAGCGATTAAAAAAAGAGTAGTACAGGTTATTTAAGTGTTTAAATTTATTTCAAGTTTTTTCAATTGAGGTAATTACATGAGGTTTTTTTCGTTAATTGTTATACTGACAGTTACTTTTACTAATTTAGCTTTTAGTGCAACCTACACTGCAAAAAGTGGTTCTCGTTCGGATATTCAGGCTGCAATAAACCTTGCTAAGCCGGGTGATTTCGTAAAAATACCAGCCGGAACGTTTGACTTTGATGGAAGTATTTCTATGAAAGCAGGTATTACGCTTATGGGTGCCGGGCAGGATTTGACGGTGTTGCGGAGAACAGGTAGCACTTCAGCTTACACATTTACTGTCGATGGATCTAATGGTTATGGAACGCGAATATCAGGAATGACCATTCTCGGGCGTGCTCCGACTAAGTCTCCGGGGATAAAACTGATAAATGGCTGTAAAGATTTCCGCATAGATCATATTACCTTCAGGCGGTGTTTTGATAGGGCCATTGAGGTGCACGGGAATGCACACGGTGTCATTGACCATAACATTTTCATCGACAACTGGTACACTGCAGTAGTTGTGTATGGAGATGAATCTGCATCATGGAACAGGCCACTGAATCTGGGATCATCCCAGGCTGTTTATGTAGAGGATAACTATTTTGAACAGAAGAATATCGGAGATGACCACATGTCACACCATATCGCCTCCAATAATGGGTCCCGGTATGTGTTCAGATATAATACTTCTTCTGACGGGTACATGTCACCTCAGGCCATTGATGTGCATGGGAATAAGTTTGGTGGACAGCGGGGAAGCCGCAGTTATGAGATTTATGGGAACAAGGTCCATGCTACACATCGCTGGCTGGGCATGCTGATACGGGGTGGTGACGGAGTCATATACGATAATGTGCTTACCGGCAGTTTCACCAGGCCCATAGATCTGATGCATGAGGGGAGAAATGGGGATGGGAACTGTAGTTATCCTTGCGTTGACCAGATCCGTGATTTGTACATGTGGAATAACACCTATAATGGTAAAACCGCCAATGTCAATGTCAGGCATCCTTCATTGATAAAACAGGGTAGGGATTATTATTTCGCGATGAAACCGGGTTACGTTCCCTACACATATCCCCATCCGCTTACCGATGAGCCACGAACAGCGGTGTTAAGCAAAGATATGCAGCGTACTGGTACCAAAGGATTGAGTATTAGTGCGGGGATGAATCCATTTGTTTCATTCACGCAGATAAAATACTCTATTCCTGTTGACCAGGGCAGCATGCCTGTTTCACTCAGGGTATATAATGCACAGGGAAAACTGGTTAGAACTCTGGTAAATGCTGTGCAGCATGCAGGGGAGCATGAGGTTATATGGGATGGATTTAGCGAGGGTAAGCGGGCACTTGCAAATGGATTATATACACTGGAATTGACGGTCGCAGGATCAAAGGTTTCAGATCGTGTTATGATTTTCAGATAAAAGGGCTTGCGAATAGGTGTTTTAATGAGTTGAATCGGAGTGCGATAATCTCCGGTTCAGCTTTTTTCTTCTCAGTTGATCTTTCGTGATGCTTCAGGGCCAGTGCAAACAATGCCCATCGGCGTGAGACTTGCTGTTTATATCCTATACCTTAGCTGTGCGGGAGGTATGGTATGGATACGAAACGGTATACTTTCAGGCGGCAGTATGTTTTTGGGCCACGGAATGTGACGATTTTTCCCGGATGGAAAACAGAGGCTCTTCCCGACGGTAATTTCCTCTCGGTACATCCTGATCTTCCCTTCACTATCGTCGAAAAAGAGAAATCCTACCTGGTAGTGCTTGGATATATAGTAGATCCCGGAAGTGAATTCCACGACGACTCAGGTATCATAAGTTCTCTTTTAATGCGAGCTGGATCCTTTGAAGATCTCTTCAGCAACTTAGAAATCATGGGTGGTCGATATATCATGATTGCTCATATGCATGGCACGACCATTCTGTTCAGTGATGCGACTGGATTCAGACAGACATTTTATTACACCGATTCATCAGGACGGCTCTGGTGTGCATCACAGCCGTCTGTACTTGCTGAGTTATTTGGGTTATGCACCGATGAGTGCATCGAACGAGAACTCTTCAGCATACCGATGTTTAATCACGGATCAGAGTACTGGTACCCGGGAATCCTTACAGCATATAAAGAGGTATCTCACCTTCTACCAAACCACTATCTAGATATTACCGCAAAACGACAGATTCGATATTGGCCTCGCAAACCAATTACGAGTATAAGCTGTGACGAGTGTATTGAACAGGTATCTCCTCTGCTCAGAGGACTTTTCAGAGATATTTCCAATCGTTTCAGCCTGGCAGTGACTGTTACCGCAGGACTCGATAGCAGACTGCTTCTAGCTGCAAGTAAAGAAATGCGTTCTTCAGTACACTACCTGACCCATACGCATCGCACTATGGGGGTGTCTGGAATCGACATTGTTCTTCCCTCCATAATGCTTCCGGAGCTTGGATTGCGCCACCATGTGATTTTTCATTCTGAGAAAATGGACCCCGATTTTGAGCGTATTTTCAGAAGGAATGTTACTACGGCCCGGGTTGAGAAAGGGATAAACGCCTATGCAATGCATTGCCATTTTGAGGAACTCGGTGAGGAGATGGTTGTCGCAAATGGTATTGGAGGAGAGATCACCCGCTCTTTTTTCAATTTGCCAAAACTCATACCGGTGAATGGAAATTCACTTGCCCGTCTCACCGGTATGGCTGGGAGCCCCTGTGCAGTAGAGCAGTTTGATATGTGGTTGTCTGATGCCAGTTCGGTAACTCACTATGGCATTTCAGTGTTGGATCTCTTCTACTGGGAGCAGCGGGTTGGAAACTGGGCGGCAATGGCGTTTAGCGAGTATGATATTTCCTATGAAGGGTTTTCGCCATTTTCATGTCGCAGGCTTCTGGAGTTACTTTTGGGAGTAGATAAAAAATACAGGTTGGGACCCCGATATGAAATTCATACCAGATTAATTGAAGAGCTTTGGCCTGAGACGATGCATTATGCCATCAATCCTGCCAAAAACAGGCGTGCTGCGTGGGCAAAGAATTTCCGTTACAGCTATATCCACAGTATTCTCAAAACACTTAAATACATGCCTCTGTCCAGACATCCCGTAAGAAAGAGTCTCTGAGCGAATTGTCAAGTTCAATGGAATAGATATTGCAGCAGCACAGATCATAACCATTATTTCTGGTACTGACATCGGCAACTGAAGTAGAGGAGAGATAAATGATATTCTGTGTAGCGGGGGCAAGTTTTAAGACCGCTTCGGTAGAAATCCGGGAGAAGCTCTCTTTTAGCGATGAGGAACTGATAGACGCATATAGATTGCTACTTGCCAAAGAGGAGGTAGAGGAATGTCTTATACTTTCAACTTGCAACAGGGTTGAGATTTATGCGATGCTCAATAAACCACGAGTCACCATTTTAAAGGATTTCATGCGCGACTTTCACAAATATGGCGACATACAAGACGATGCCCTTTACTGCAAGAGCGGAACGGATGCGGTGAAGCACCTCTGTATGGTAACAGCTGGATTAGATTCGATGGTGGTGGGTGAACCGCAAATTTTTGGGCAGGTTAAGGAATCCTATAGCAAGGCTCAGGCATATGATGCAGTTCACCATGCATCAGAGCATCTGTTCTCACAGGTATTCAGTATTGTGAAGAAGATCAGAAGCAGAACAAGAATAGGGGAGAAAAATCTCTCGGTAAGCTACACGGCTGTAAAGCTTGCCCAATCAATCTTCACCAGATTCGATGACAAACGGGTGATGATTCTTGGTGCTGGTGAGATGGGAGAGTTAACGGTTAGAAATCTGATAAGTGCAGGGGTCAGGGAAGTCGTTGTGGCAAACAGGACATTTCAGAAAGCCGTTGAACTTTCCGAAAAATTCAATGGAATTCCCATTATGCTCCATGAATTACAGGAATATATTCCTAAAATCGATATTCTGATTAGCTCTATCAGTACTCCCGATTTCATAATTGGAACCGATGATGTCAGTCGGGTACTACCCGCACGGGGTGAGCGTCCGCTTTTTCTGGTCGATATTTCCGTTCCACGTAGCATTGATCCCCAGGTGATTACTATCCAAAATGTGCATCTTTATAATATAGACGATCTAAGAGCGGTTGTTGATACCAATACCCAACTGCGGCAAAAAGAGGCAGAGAAAGCGGTAGCCATTATAGAGATGAAAATTCCCTCTTTAATCGACTACATGAAATCCTATGATATTCTTCCTACACTTGTTTCAATTCGTACCAAAGCTGAGGAAATTCGGAAAGACGGAATTGCTCAGGCTTTTAACGGAGAGACAATAACCTTACAGGAGCGGGAAGCTTTTGACTCTGTTACAAAATCTATAGTTAATAAAATACTTCACCATTCAGAAGTGAAACTGAGAGAATATTCAAGTAATCTGAAAATCTCTGACGGATAAACATGCCGGATTCAGGTTCGGTTCCAAATGGAATGCTTGGCAGGAAATTTGCAGACTTACTCAGGCACTTGTATAGTGCACTTTCATAAAAGGGCGTTCTGTCATGGGCAGAGAGAGAATTAGGGGTGGATTCGGGAGGAAAACACCCCAGGAAAACAGAGAGGGATGAGGGAGAAATTATGAGGAAGTACTGGCGTTTTTTGACCGGATTACAAAAATATCTCAATGAGCGAACAGAGCCGCTTGAAGCGCTGGAAACAGCTCGGAAATTGCTTCAGGATCGAATTCTGTCGAGGGAGAAAAATTTCCTCAACATTCTTGAAAAAGGAATATTCGGCTATGCCAGAAGTCCCTACAAAAGATTACTGGAACCAAAAAAAATCAGTTTTAATGATGTGCGAAGGTGGGTTCAGCAGAATGGTATCGAGCATGCTCTTGAGCAGCTGGTTCAGGAAGGAGTCTATTTTACAGTAGATGAGTTCAAGGGTAAAGCAGAAGTTAATAGAAACGGGGCGAAATTCACCTGCAGGGAAACGATGTTTGATAATCCGTTCTTGTCTTTTGTTTATGAGGTACGAAGCGGAGCAACCCGCAGCGCCGGAACCAGAATAAGAATCGACTTTGACTATCTGGTCCAGCGATCACTCTATGATGCATTCTTGTTGTCTGTTCATAATGCGCTTACCTCACCAATAGCAAACTGGTTTCCACTCTTTCCCGGTGCTCCGGGTATAAATTCATCATTGCGGTTTACTCGAATCGGTAATCCTCCACGGAAGTGGTTTTCACAGGTTGACAAAGCACAAGTAAAAGTGAACTGGGAAAAGACCTGGGGAACGAACCTTATATTTCTGATGGCCAGATTACAGGGGGTCCCCCTTGCCAGACCTGAATATGCCAATTTAAATAATGCATTCAAAGTTGCCAAATGGGCCTCCTCCATGCTCGATTATTATCCTAACTGTGTTATTTATACATTTGCCACATCTGCTGTCAGGGTTTGCATGGCTGCACAGGAAAATAATCTCAATCTTAAGGGAGTGCGTTTTCTTGTTACAGGAGAAACGTTGACACATCAAAAAAGAAAAGAAATCGAGCAAGCTGGAGCGATTGCTGTACCGGTATATGGTATCTCGGAGGCTGGAGTAATTGCTGCCGGGTGCAACATGTCACATGAGAAACATGAAAGTGACCATTGTCACATATATAAAGATACAACTGCAATAATAACCCACAAATACACTGTTCCACATTTCGACCAGGTCGTAAATTCGTTTCTCTTTACTACCCTTCTTTATGAATCCCCGAAACTCCTGCTCAATGTCGGGATGGGTGATTATGGGAATGTATATCACAAGGAATCTGACTGTGAGTTCGGAAAGATGGGGTTTGATACGCATGTTGCAGATATACGCAGCTACGAGAAATTAACAGGAGAAGGGGTAACGTTTGTTGATACCGATTTTATAAGAATTATCGAAAAGGAACTCCCTGGAAAGTTTGGTGGTTGCAGTACCGATTACCAGCTAATCGAAGAAGAGGATAAAAAAGGACTTAATCGACTGCGCCTACTGGTGAGTCCACGGCTCGGTGAGATACGTGAGGAGAAAATCGTCGAGGTTTTCATCGATCTACTACGAAAGGCAGAAAGCAGTCCTGAATCATGGGCTCAATCAGGGTCGGTAATGTGGAATCAGGCTCGTACTGTACGTGTTCGACGAGAGAATCCAATACCAACAAAGAGCGGGAAAATTCTACCATTCCATATAGCAAAATAGTGCATAAGGAGGAGTGTTATGGCATTTCCGATTCATCGTCTACGTCGGTTACGAAGAAACGAAGCAATACGCAGAATGGTTCGTGAAAGCAGTCTCTCACCGGATAACCTTATATATCCGCTCTTTGTGGTACATGGGAAAAACATTCGAAACGAAATTGGTACGATTCCCGGCAACTACCATTTATCAATAGACAAGCTACAGGATGAGATCGATGAAATCCAAAATCTCGGGATACCTGCAGTATTGCTATTTGGAATACCCGAAAGGAAAGATCAGTATGCATCAGAAGCGTATGCTTCTGATGGAATTGTGCAACAGGCTATTCAGGAGATCAAAAATAAAAATGCGGAGATGATTGTTATCAGTGATGTCTGTTTGTGTGAATATACAGAACATGGCCATTGTGGAATTATTGAAAATGGGTATCTTGTTAACGATGCGTCACTGGAATTAATAGGCAGGGTAACTACATCGCATGCTGAAGCAGGAGCTGACATCGTCGCTCCTGCTGCGATGCTTGATGGACAGATAAAGACAATGCGTACGGCTCTTGACCAGAGTGGTCATACTGATACGGCGATTATGGCTTATTCAGCAAAATATGCATCGAAACTCTACGAGCTTTTCTTCAAAGATGGAACTGGTGGTGTATTGGCTTTTGGAGATAAAAAATCGCACCAGATGGATTTTGCGAATTCCGATGAAGCAATGCGGGAAATTGCCCTGGACATAGAAGAGGGGGCTGATATTGTGATGGTGAAACCTGCACTGTTCTATCTCGATATCATATACAGGGCAAAAAAAGAATTCAATATTCCACTTGCAGTATATAATGTCAGTGGCGAATATGCTCTGGTAAAATCTGCTGCTGCAATGAATCAGATACATGAGAGCAGTATTCGAAATGAAATAATGACTGCATTCAGACGAGCAGGAGCAGACATAATTATCACTTATCATGCTAAAGAGATTGCCCGCCAGTTCTAATCAGGAGAAAATATAGTGGACAAATTAAAGATATTACACATTTACAAATCGTTTAATGTCTATAATGGGTTAATAGAAATTCTCACCATTATGGCTCAAAATATAGATCATGATCATTATGAGCTTGGTGTATGTGTTTATGAGTACTCAGAAAATTCTTTCGGAGAGCGATTCAAAAAATTGGGCGGAAAGATATTTAACCTTGATATCCCACAAAAAATCTATAACGAGCCTCGTGGCGTTTTGGCCCTGTATTCGTTTTTTAAACAGTACAAACCGCACGTTGTGCAAACTCATGTTCTGAAGGCTAATCTATATGGAACCTTTGCTGCAAAAATGGCCGGGGTTCCCGTAGTCATTGCAACTGAGATGACACTGAAGGACATTGCTCCTTCAAAACTGCGTCGTTTCCGTGATCGGCTTGTGCAGCCGCTTGCAGGATTGGTCATCGACAACTGTGATAAATTTGTGGTAACTTCCAAGTACATAAAAAAGGAATGGGTGAAGAGCTCTAATGAAAACCATTTCGAGGTAATCTATCCGCCATTTAATCTGGAAAAATACGATGAGGCAGTGAGGGTGCCTCGCAGTAATGTAACATCTCTTGGAAAGCGCATCGGTTATGTGGGGAGGCTATCAGAGGAGAAAAATATTCCAGTGCTTCTGGAGGCAATGGTGGAAATAACGGCAACAATTCCAGAAGCTGAATTGACCATTGTTGGAACCGGTCCTATGGAAATGGAGCTCAAAGAGATTTGTATAGAGAAGGGAATAGAAACTAACATTCATTTTGCAGGGTACAAGGAAAACTCGTTTGAAGCATTGAAAGAGTTGGACATCTTTGTTCTACCTTCGCGTACTGAGGGGTGTCCGATTGTAATTCTGGAAGCAATGGCTATGGGGTTGCCGGTTGTGGCAACAAAGGTGGGTGGAAATCCTGAACTGGTGGTAGATGGAGAGACGGGGATTCTTGTGTCACATAGTAATTCCCACCAGATTGCTGTGGCCCTGAAATCATTGATGGAGAACAGAGAGAAGGCCAGGCAGATGGGTCAAAATGGACGAAAACTGGCATTTTCCCAATATCACCCTTCATCTTTTACCAGCAGATTGCAGATGCTCTATAAACAACTCTACGAAAAAAAACAATCCGATTACATCCAGAAACCCATCGGGAGTATACATGAAACGAGCAGTTGTCATAGGTAGTGGTCTGGCCGGGCTTGGGGCTGCATGGTCACTGGCCAGAAAGGATGTAACAACAGAAATATTCGAAAAAGAATCTCGACCGGGAGGGTTATGTCGGACTGAACAATCCGGAAACTTTCTTTTTGACTACACCGGACATCTGCTACATTTCAGAAATGAGTTGTTCAAAAAAATCGTTTTCTCATGTATCGGTCACAATCTTCAAAAGAGGAATCGCAGTGCCTGGATCTATTCAAAAAGCGTATACACACGTTATCCATTCCAGGTGAATCTCTATGGTCTTCCGGTAGATGTCATTACTGATTGTATATACGAATACAGCAGGCAATTCTTTACTGAAAATAAAGGGGGCATACATAACTTCGAAGACTGGATTCATATCCACTTTGGTAAAGGCATTGCCGACCACTTCATGGTCCCGTATAATGCAAAACTGTATAAAAGGCATCCCCGGGAACTTAATCAGGATTGTGGGGGAAGATTTGTTCCACAATCCGACTTAAAACTGCTTTTACGTGGTGCTTTGACAGATGATTCAGGACAAGTGGGATATAACTCAGAATTTTACTATCCCGATAAAGGTGGTATCGAGGCTATGGTAGGTGGGCTTTGTAGAAATTTTCAGATTCATACAAATGAAAAAGTGGTAAAAATTCATCCCTCAAAAAACATGATAACAACTTCACAGGGAAGAGATGTGCCGTTTGATATTTTAATCTCTACACAGCCTGTCCCTGAACTGGTGCAATCTGTTGATGGTGATATTGACCGGGTCCGTGATTCTGCAGAGAAACTTCGCTGGGTATCAGTACTTAATGTTAATCTGGGAATTCGAAGGATCAATAAAGAACGCCACTGGGTGTATGTTCCTGAGGAACGCTTTCTTTTTCACCGGATAGGTTTCACCAATAATTTTTCCGATTATATGGCTCCTGCCGGGCATAGTTCATTATACCTCGAGATGTCCTACGATCCTCAGTCCGGAATTAATCATGAATGGGCAGTGAGGAAAAGCATTTCAGACTTAATCACCATGGGATTGATCCAGGATAGTGATGATGTTGTCACTACCCAGATATTGGATCTGCCATTTGCATATGTAATTTTCGATCACGAACGGAAAAGCAGGATTCAGGAGATTCGTACATGTATGGAAAATGCCGGAATCTTCACAGCTGGAAGATTCGGCTCATGGGAATACTCTTCCATGGAAGATGCGTTCATGGATGGGTGGGGTGCAGCAGAGAAAGCATTTGAAAGAAGTAATTAAGGTTCAACTAGTGTTTAATCCAGAGATGCGCAATTTTGCTAGGTGAGGATATGGAACTTCGATCGTTCATAAAAGCACTGGATGAACAAGGGATGCTTAAACGGATCACATCCAGTGTTAATTGGCAATTTGAGGTAGGACAGATAGCTCGCAAATTCTGCCAAACCCCATTGCTGTTTGAATCGATCAATGATTATCCGGGTCACCGAATATTTACAGGCGGGTTATCGAGTTCCAGGAGTATCGCATTAGCACTGGGTATGAAGTCTGATACAAGTGAGAGAGAACTTGTATCAGTACTCCTTGAGCGAATAAAGAAACCAATCATGCCGGTTGTTAAAAATACTGATAGGGAGAGAGTAATTGTAGAAGGTAAAGATATCAATCTGTATGCACTGCCGGTGCCCTGGTGGAGTGAAATCGATGGGGGGCGGTATATCGGAACATGGCATGTTAATGTAAGTAAGGATCCAATCAGCAGAACGAGAAATGTTGGTGTTTACAGAATGCAAATAGTCAACCGGAATCAGACTACAATCAGTGTTTCACGTGGAAGTCATCTGGGTTTGCACATAAAGAATGCGGAGATGCTTGGCCAAAACCTGGAGATGGCTCTGGCAATCGGGGTGAATGAGTCTCTTGTCATGGCTGGTGGAGCCGCAGCTTCTTATGGAACCGATGAGTATGCCATAGCCGGTGCACTACAGGCTAAAGGAATTGAACTAGTTCATTGTAACAGCATAGATCTTGAGGTTCCTGCTGAGGCAGAATTTGTTCTGGAGGGAGTAATACGGAATGGTATTCGGGTTCAGGATGGGCCGTATCTAGATTATTCAGGAATACCTAGTGTAAACCCTCGGGCATACTTATTTGAAGTAAAATCTATTAGTTGCAAAAGAGAACCGATTTTCAGAGGAATGTCAGTCGGGGTGCCGGGGGCAGAGGATCACCAGTTGTTTTCAATTTTGTCACATCTTGGGTTGGTCGATTTTCACAGCTCTCGTCTACGGCAGAAAGTGCAGAACCTGTTTCTCAGGCACCGGTTCTACAGGCCTTTTCAGTACACTGGGAGAATCGGAAGCCTTTTTAGGAACAGCAAAAAACAGTGTAGGGAGGAAGTGTGAGAAAGAAAAAACTCAGGGTTATAACATTGGCGATCGCTACGGTGATACTCCCCTCTATGGTTGCTGTGATCGGGTTACAAAAATATCCGGTAAGACTCTTACAGGAGAACAATTGGGCGATTGGTATCTACGAAGGACGTTCACCCTTCGAACTTAATGATCCTGATCATATTAAAAATCCCATATTAACCGCTTCTGATGTCACTGATGTCAAGGCCGTATTCGTTGCAGATCCTTTTATGTTCAAACAGAACAGGACATGGTATCTGTTCTTTGAGGTTCTGAATGCTCTAACGAACCATGGTGATATCGGGTATGCCCAGAGTGAGGATGGTATACAATGGACCTATAAGAGAGTAATTCTTGATGAGCCGTTCCATCTTTCATACCCCTATGTGTTTCAATGGGATGATGAGATCTACATGATTCCAGAGAGTGCAACTGCGAATAATTTACGATTATACAAGGCAATGTCATTTCCTGAAACCTGGGAGTATGTTTGTCCTCTGCTTGAGGGACAATATGGGGATCATGCCATATTCCGCTTTAATGAAACATGGTGGCTAATGGCGAATGCAGAACCACGAGCCAATTCCACGCTGCGTCTTTATTTTGCCGATAGAATAGTGGGACCCTGGACTGAACATCCGGCTAGTCCCATTGTAAAAGACGATGCAAAAAAGGCTCGGCCTGGAGGGCGGGTATTAGTTCTGGGGTCAACCGTGATCCGATATGCTCAGGACTGTGAGAGAACCTATGGAAAAGCATTGAATGCTTTTGAGATAACAACCTTAACAAAAAAAGAGTACCAGGAGAAGCCTTCACCATTTAATCCGATTCTTAAAGCGGCAAAAGCTGGTTGGAATCGTCATGGGATGCACCAACTCGATGCTCATGAACTTGAGCAGGGTACATGGATTGCTTGCGTTGATGGCTACGCCCGAAACTTCATCATTAAAGTGGAATACTGATATGAAACGAGTTGTAATTGGAATTTCAGGTGCTTCGGGAGTGATTTACGGGATACGGCTACTTGAAGTACTTCGGGGGCTGGTTGAAACACATCTTATTATGACCGATGCCGCACGAAAAATCATCACCATGGAAACAGATCTGGGTGTATCTGCGGTTGAACAATCTGCTGATTACTGTTACGTTAATAACAATCTTGCGGCTCCGGTGGCCAGTGGCTCATTTCTTTTTGATTGCATGGTGATACTTCCGTGTTCCATAAAGAGTATGTCTGCTATAGCTCATTCTTATGCTGATAACCTGCTTGTTAGAACTGCTGATGTGGCCCTGAAAGAGCGGCGCAGATTAATTCTTTGCATACGGGAGATGCCATTTTCAACAGGACATCTTCAGCTTATGACAAACCTGAGCAATATGGGAGCGATTATTTGTCCGCCGATCCCAGCTTTCTATAATCATCCCCGCTCTACACAGGATATAATCGATTTTGTGGCAGGAAAAATTGTTGATCTCCTTGGTATAGAGCATTCGATATATGTGCGCTGGCAAGGCGATCCCACTGCGTTTGCTTTTTCGGATCTCCTTGAGATCTGATATTGTATTCACCTCCAACCCATTCATTTAGAATCCTGATTAGACTTATGGCGGGATATTTGCCCTCTTATTGGGGTGAAGATCAAACCAGATGGGAGTTTGAGTATGATCAAGGATGTATATCAGCGGATATTAAGGAAGATAGCCTTCAGTGCTCCCGGTGGGTACAGTATTAGACCAATGCTTCATCGGTTGCGGGGAGTTACAATCGGAAATGGAGTCTGGATCAGTCAGTATGTTTATATCGATGAAATTCACCCGGATGCCATCACTATTGGCGATAACACGACCATAGGAATAGGTACCTCCATAATAGCTCATTTTTACTGGGGACCTAAAAAGAAGGATCATAATGGAAAGGTCATTATCGAACACGATGTGTTTATAGGGCCTCATTGTGTGATTCTTCCAAATGTCAGAATCGGTAATGGGGCGGTAATCCAGGCTGGAACTATCATTTCCCGCGATGTTCCTCCGGGTACACTTTGGGGACCTCCAAAAGCAAAACCATTAGCGAAAGCAACTGTCCCGTTAACCAAATACTCTTCATTCGAGGATTTTATGAAAGGTTTACGGCCATTTCTTGGTCAGGTATCGGGGGTGCAGCAGGAGGACAGATAGTTTCTCTGTTTAGGACTGATCATGTATGCGTTTTGCTGTTCCGATGAACAGAATGAATTGAAGCAGCAATGCTCCGGCTACGCCTCCTGCAGTATTGAGCAAAAGATCGGAGAGCTGTGATGTTCGTGATGGCAACGTAACCTGAAGAAGTTCGATACTTAAACTGATTAGCGCAGAAGCGGTGAATGTCACTATTAGCAAAGAAAGGAACCGTCCACCATTGTATCTATAGATAATACTCAGGAAAAGTCCGAACGGAATGAAACCAAAAAAGTTGAGGATTATATCAAGTATGTATGATTTATCTAATTTGAAATCAACCCAGGGTGGGGTGAGAATCGCTTTTACCGGAGGAGAGAATCGCTTTGGCAGGTCCAGAATTGATTCTTTGACTTTCCCTGCATTTTCATAAGATGTACCCGATGGCTTTTGA